>Ga0208975_1000011_pt1 | contig 124640 bp, 99 predicted proteins | sample GreLakmeER78MSRF_FD_187700 | JGI IMG/M metagenome (GOLD analysis project Ga0208975, IMG submission 187700) | Freshwater lentic microbial communities from great Laurentian Lakes, MI, USA - Great Lakes metaG ER78MSRF (SPAdes) | ecosystem: Environmental > Aquatic > Freshwater > Lake | place: Great...
GAACGGGATTGAGCGGAGGAGCGCTAGCAATATATGGTGGGATTTGTTTGTCGATGGAACGCTTCAATAAAATTTTAGAAATTGATGAGCGGAACTTGCAAGCAACTGTTGAGCCAGGCGTAATTAATGAGGTATTTCAAAATGTAGTAAAAGAAATGGGTTTGTTTTATCCACCAGACCCTGCTTCAAAAGGCAGTTGTTTTTTAGGAGGAAATCTCGCACATAGCTCTGGGGGCCCGAAGGCAGTGAAATACGGAACGACGCGAGATTATGTATTGAATATGCAAATTGTACTTCCAACAGGAGAAATCACATGGACAGGAGCGAATGTTTTGAAATATTCGACAGGATATAACCTCACACATTTAATGATTGGAAGCGAAGGGACTTTGGGCATAATTACAAAAATTGTTTTTAAACTTATCCCATATCCTCAGCATAACATAGTATTGTTGGTTCCATTTAACTCTGCCGAGAAAGCATGTGAAGCGGTGAGTGCTGTTTTTAGGGCTGGAATTATCCCATCAGGAATGGAATTCATGGAGCGTGACGCAATTGATTGGGTTAGAAAATTTGAAGCTGATATAAACATTGAAATCTTAAATGAGGTACAAGCACATTTGTTAATTGAAGTTGACGGAAATGACATTGATCTTTTGTACAAAGAGGCAGAGAAAATAACAGAGGTAATGATGCAATTTGAATGCGGTGAAATTCTGTTGGCAGATTCAGCAGCTCAAAAAGATATGCTTTGGAAGATGCGAAGGAAAGTTGGGGAAGCTGTGAAATCAAATTCAGTTTATAAAGAGGAGGATACCGTTGTGCCTCGTGCGGCCTTGCCAAAACTATTAAAAGGTGTAAAAGAGATCGGAAAGAAATACGGATTCAAATCGGTTTGTTACGGACATGCAGGCGACGGTAATTTACATGTGAACATCATCAAAGGTGATACCTCCGAAGAAATTTGGAATAATGATTTGCCAAAGGGTATATCTGAAATATTTCAATTGTGTGTGGAACTTGGTGGAACCATTTCAGGAGAGCATGGAATTGGTTTAGTACAACAACCTTATATGCACATTGCCATTGATGAAAAAAGATTAGAACTAATGCGTGGAATTAAAAAATTGTTTGACCCTAATTTAATTTTAAATCCAGGTAAAATTTTTTATCAATAAATGCAAAATGAAATTAGTTGAAAAACTTTTTGTTTAATTTACATCCAACAAATCAATGCAATTTTAGTGTGGTATGAGAACTAAGTTATTGCTTTTTATATTTTCCTTTGCCACTGTTTTCTGTTTTGCGGATTGGAAAAGTGATACCAATTCTACAACCTCAAGTGCTAAAGTTGAAACGATAAAAAAGAAGAAGAAAAAGAAAAATAAACGCAAAAAACCAAAAAAGAAAAAGCAGGCAAGAAAAAAGAATCAATTTATTCATACTAAAAAATTACAAATAGACTCCATCAAACGTACATGGGTGAAAAATTTTAATCAAAGAAGAATTGATAAAAACTTAAAGAAACTCCATAAGAAAAACGATAAAAGTGCCAAAAAGAAACAGGATTTCATGGATGACCGAAAAAGTTACACAAGGTGTGACAGTGCTTCATTAACTCGAACTTCTAAAGACACTTTGATATTGCCTAAATACATTAGTATTTACAGAACACTTGGAGGTGTTTGTTATATTCTTCACTTACAACAAATGACACAAATCTATAAATCGTCTACTGGTTTTTATTATGTGATCATGCGAAAAAGCAAGGACCAACGTGCTCCTGCAGCCTGGCAAACTTATTTGTTTTGTCCAATTGGAAAACCTAATGGAACAATTGCCCTTCGATCAATCGAGGGTGATACGATTCAAATGTGTTCATATTTAAACGAGAAGAAAAATGGGATAATGTACTTCTTGAAAAAAAACAAAGGAGTCATTTATCAAGAGAAATACGTAAATGATGTTAAAGTTTGGGGAATGATTCCTGAAGAAGAAGATTAAAAATTACACAATTCGTCGTATAATTCTTTCACTGGCAATCCCATCACATTAAAATATGAACCTTCAATTCTTTCTACACCAACATAGCCAATCCATTCCTGCGCTCCATACGCACCTGCTTTGTCAAACGGCTTATAAGTGGAAACATAAAATTCAATCTCTCCTTCCGATAATTCCTTAAAATAAACAGCTGTCTTCACTGCAAATACAATTTTCTTATTAGCTGACTTCAAACAAACACCAGTATAAACTTCGTGACGATTTCCAGAAAGTTCACGCAGCATAGTTCGCGCTTCTTCCGCATCCGCAGGTTTGTTGAGCACATGACCATTTATCCATACAATGGTATCAGCAGTTATTAAAATGGTATCCTCTTCCAATATTTCATCGAATGCATCAGCTTTTTTATGACAGAGGTAAAGTGGAATTTCTTCTCCTTGCAAATGAGCTGGAAAAGATTCATCAACATCTTTGGTTTCAATTACAAATTGAATTCCTAATTCGCGCAATAAATATTGTCGGCGAGGTGATTTTGATGCAAGTATGATATGGAATTTATCTAAACGTACAGGATACATTAGGATACTATCAATTTTTGAATTTGATGAGCATATAAAAAAAAGAAACTAATGCCAGCTACCATAATAAACTTAATAGTAATACTTGCAAAGCGCCAGTCTTTTTTGCCCTTTGATGTTAAAATACGATATGCTAAATAGAAAAGAGGCATTTGTAAAAGAACCAAAAAATAAATTAGAGAAGTCCAATCTTCTGCTGCTAATTGTAAATATTGTAGCCAGCCTAATGTCGTAATTACAAGTCCCAAAATAATTACCAAAACAATTTTTGTTGGAGCTACGCCAAGAACTATCGGCATGGTTTTGCAACCGTATTCAATATCTCCTTCATAATCTTCTAAGTCCTTAATAATTTCACGCATAAGTGTGATAACGAAGGCAAATAGCGCTATAAACTGAACAACAATCAAAATCCCAGATAGGTCCAAGCTATTATTTGAAATTAAAATAGGAAACGATTTATAAATTAAAGGAATTTCAAATAACACTACAACCATAGGTACTATGCCAGAAAGCAGCGCAATAACTAAGTTACCAATAAGAAATCGACGTTTCAGATTGGTAGAATAAAACCAAAGGAGTAGGGGAGCAGAAATAAAGATCATCGCTCCTAAACGAAGGAAATTATATTTCCAGGATAAATAAATTCCTAAACTCACTCCAATAAAATTAATGATGATATGGGAAATCATTGCGATTCTTCTCTTAACACTTTTTCCAACAACATTTGAATCAGGCCGATTGATACGGTCAATGCTTACATCAAAATAATCGTTAATAATATAACCAGCAGCCCCAATAAACATTGTAGAAAGAATGAGTAGAAAGAAATCAAATTCCGTCATTTGCACTGTCAAGAGCGAATACCCTATATCATGCGCCTGCAAGTTTAAAGTAGGTATCAGCACACAATACCTCACCATATATTGTGTGAATGCCATGATGAGCAGATTCGGTAAGCGGATTAATTTGATAAATGAGATCATTACAGTAAATCTAAGACCATTTTTGATTTAAACGAAGAACTTGTTCAATTACATCGCGCACACAGCCCTCGCCACCTTTAAAAGGAGAAACATAAACACTCATTTCACGGATTTCAGATGCAGCATCATTCGGACAACAAGGTACTCCTGCTCTTCGCATAGCTAATAAATCGGGAAGGTCGTCGCCCATGTATAGCACTTCATCATTCTGTAAATTATAGACAGTGGTAAATTCTATAAATGTTTCTTCCTTGTTTAACGAACCTAAGTAAACTTCCTGAAGTCCTAACGCTTTAAATCTCGTATTCAAATTTTCATCTTTTGCTGCAGAAATTATTGTGACAATAAACCCTTCCTGAATTGCCCGTTGAAGCGCGAATCCGTCTTTCGCATGAAATGAACGGGAAGTAGAATTATCAGAATGGAAATTTATTTTTCCGTTAGTTAGCACACCGTCTATATCAAAAACAAAAGCCTTGATTTTATTCAACCGTTGTTTAAAATTCAAACTCATTTAATCTTTTTTTTAGCTGTTTTTAGAATTTCAGCACTAAACAAAGCATACATTTTTTTTAATTCCGGATGCTTTTTCAAATTAACTAAATGACTTTTCATGACGTTGTTATCCTTACGAATTGCAGGGCCTGTTTGAGCAGCTACAGGTGATATGTCCATTACTTTAACAGCAGTTTCATCAATAAGTGGTCGAATTAAATCGAATGGTAATTTTTGTTCATTCAATAATTTTTCAGCCACAGCATAAATGTGATTTGTAAAATTATTTGCAAACACAGCAGCTAAATGTGCGCCAGCTCTTTGTTTAGAGTTAAGATTGTAAACGCAATCAGACAACGATTCCGCCACGGTCATGAGTGATTGCAATGTACTCACATCACTTCCTTCAATGCACATTGGAACATTACTAAAATCAGTTATTCTTCCTTTAGAAAATGTTTGAAGGGGATAAAGTACACCATACTGGTTGAATTTTTTTAAAACATCTAAGGAAACATTTCCCGAAGTATGAACTACAATTCCATCATTGACATTTAATTGTTTAACGATGCCTTCAATTGCGCTGTCTTTAACTGCAATTATTATCAAAGAAGGTCGTTTATCAATTTTGGAAAGATTAGTAAGCACTTTAGGTTTACTTGCTTTACTTTTTTTTGCTAATGTTCTTGCAAGAATTTTTGCATTGGCTACATCATGGCTATAAACCTGTGTAATTTCTGCTTCAGCGTCTTGTAATGCTATTCCGATATTAGTTGCTACGTTTCCTGATCCAATAAGAATAACGTTTAGTCGTTCGAGAGAATGTTGCGCCATTTTATTTATTTATTAGCTTTTATCTAAATTATTTTTTCTTTTTCTTTCTACTATAGCTATAAAAATTCCAATGGCCATAATCAAACATCCCATCCATAAAATATTTATACCTGGAAAAATAGATGCTTCCATAACAATAAAATCTGCTTTTTCAGAAAGTTTAACAGCTGAATAGACATCAATTTTATTTTCGTTTGGCTGTACTTTCCAAAAAGTAAATTTAACTCCAATTTTCTCATCTATCGCATCTACTTGTCGTGTGACTCCCGTTATTTTATTTATAAAATAATAAGCAGTAATGAGTTCCGTTTTCATTAATCCATCAAAAACTTTAAAAGTTGCTGCAATGCCATATTCATCATTGGAATAATTTGCATTTGTAGAATCTATTTTAAATACGTTGTCAACTACGGCAATGCAATTATCAAGACTAATCGTATCGCCCTTAGCAATAGTATGATTTTGTGGCTTATCAAATAATTGACTTTTTTTTCTTTCTTCATCAACCGTATCTACCAAGGAAGCGGCATCTACAAATTTAATAAAAGTATAAATGTCTTTATGTATGAAGTGCCGTGTATCGGGCTCGGCAGCATTTCCCATAAAAGGATTCAGTTGAATAAATGGGCGTAACGTAAAATCAAGTTTAGAAATCCCATCTTTCCCTTTTGTTAAAAAATCTACGTTAAAGAAAACATAAGGAGTACCATCTTTAATAATACGCTCTTTTTTTCTATAGGTGACAAAATAATCACCCATTTTAAGAGTGTCACCCTTTTTTAGATAAATGTTTTCAGCATTTGATCCTTGATCAGTAAAGGAACTGATATCAACTCGCGATGTGTTTCTAGAAATAGTGTCTTTCTTTGATGTAGAAATAACAATACCAATAATTAAAATGGCAAAGCCAATGTGCGCAATTGAAGCCCCCGCTTTTTTAAATTTACCTTTTAATATTTTAAAAAGGTAATCGGCATTAGCTAACAAAGAGAATATACTTGCAAATAATAAAAATGAACAAAGTATATATATTCCTCTTTTCTCACCGACGACATGTATATAGGAAGAATTAAAATAAATGAACCAAACCAGTGGCACAGTAATAATTAAACTAATTAAGAAGGACCGAAAGAGCTGACGCGCAAAAAGTTTAAAGTCCGTTTGTTTATATTTAAAAAACTGAGTTACTGCCATTAGTAAACAAACCAAAAAAGCAAATGGGATTTGCCATTTATTATAAAACAAAACAACACGATCGGAGTTACCCGGTGCCATGTTAGCTTCCACAAGTTTAGAAGACCATGTCCAATGTGTTGTTGATTCAACCCATTGGAAAAAATGATGAACGCTTTCAATTTTCAAAAATTTATTGACGACAGGCGAGGAGGTATAAAAACTGATTTGGAAAGCGGCTGCCAATAAAATTAATGCTCCAATAAACATCCAAAACTCTCTAGACCACAAATCCTCTTCTTCTTTTTGTTTTGGAAAATATTTAATGTATCCAATTATCATTACCAAAAGAGAAGCTAAAAGTAAAATGAACATAGATGAGGCATGTTGCCCATCGAGAAAGCGCAACAGAACAATTACTGCAATTCCCGTATAAATAATTTTAAGACGCCAATTAAATGCCAATAACAAAACAGAGAGCCAGAGGAAAAATCCCATGAATACAGTAAGCTCCTCATTTAATCCATCATCGGTAAACGCATGAACTGAGGTGTCGCTTAAAATTCCACTTTTAGTTAAAAACGTTGAGTATACAATTAATAAAAATGTTGCAATGCAAAGAAAAAATGTGGTAAAGAGAGATTGTCCTTTATTGCGATACAATAACATAACATGAGCTGCGCCGACCAGTACGAGCCAAGGAACTAAAGAAGCGTTTTCAACAGGATCCCATGCCCAAAATCCACCAAAGCTTAGCGATTCATAAGCCCAGGCGCCTCCCATTAAAATTCCAATTCCCAAAACCATTACGCCAATATATGCCCATGTTAATGCAGGTTTCTGCCATTCGTAATACTTTTTTGTCCACAAACCTCCAATGGCAAATGCAAATGGAACTGTAGTCAATGCAAACCCTAAAAATAAAGTCGGTGGATGAATGGTCATCCAGTAATTTTGTAATAGAGGGTTTAATCCTCTGCCATCTCTAAAAAGCGCAATCTTTGATAAATAATCAGGGATTTTTGTCCAGGGTAAACCTAAATTACTTTCTTTCAAACGCATTAATTCGAATGGATTACTTCCAATATGAATGTTACCGAAATAAATTCCAAGCAACATCATAGAAAGAAATACCTGAACCAATGACAGCACGGACATGACTGGTGCTTCCCATTCTTTTGAGCGACGCATAAGCACCAAACCAATTACGGAATGCCATAATAACCACAACAAAGTGCTTCCTTCTTGGCCTTCCCAAACGCAAGCCAAAACATAATTCATTGGCATATCACGTTTGGAGTGCTGCCAAACGTATTGGTATTCGAATCGATGAGCAATAATCATCAACAATAAGGTTGTAAAAATTCCAATAACTGCTACAGCGTGTGTAATGTATAAGCTGCGTGCCGTAATTTTCCAACCCACATCATTAATTGCATTCTGAACTCGGAAAACATTTGCTATCACCGAAAAAAATGCCGTAACAAATGCAAGCACCACAAAAAAATGTCCTAATTCACCCCAAAGTGTCTGCTCTCCGATGTAGTTGATTTCCATTTAGCTTTATTATTATAATCAAGGAAGTAAAAAATACATGCTTATTACTTCGCAACAATTAATTTCCCATCATTATATTTGGAAGGGCATTTCATTAATATATCGTTAGCAACAAAATCATTGCCTTTTATGGAGCCCACAATTACAACTTGTTGTGAGCGCTCAAAATCGTTTGGTTTGCTTTTTAATAAAACAACATGTTTACCATTTCCATTTCTATCTAACATGTAGAAAGAAAACTTATTTGGATTTATTTCAGGATTATATTCCATTGGTTTAGTTCGATCCAATGTACCCGCCACATGAACTTCCTCTTTACTCTCCATCGCTTCTTTGAAATCGGCATATGTACTTGAATTGCCAAGCAGAGTAAACATACTTCCAATGCCAATTGCTATAATTAATATTAGTACAATGTGTGTTTTTTTCATTACGCTTAATTTTTTATCTCTTTTTCCAATCGAGTAATTTTTCTTTCAATTCTATAAAGTGTAATAAATAAACCTATTAAAATAATCGCAAAAACTGCAACGACAACATTCATTGAACCATGGCCATGCAGCGATTGGTATAATTGTTCATCAACTGAAGTATTTGCTGCTTGCAATTCTATGAATGAAGATAAAACAAGACAGGTTAAAATAATTTTACTTTTCATAGTGCGTTTTTATTTTTAAAATACGTAAGCGAATAGTATAAATCCAAAATCCAACTAAAATCCAACCCAAAACCGATGCATAGAAAAAGGGTCGTAAAGTGCTATCTAAATCATAATTGCTGAACGCTGGGTTTCCTCCATTTCCTGGATGAAGAGAATCTGTTCCTTGAAGTCGAGGCAAGATCCCAATTAAAACAATCATCATTACAAAAGCAAAAATGCTATACACGGCTGATACCCTTGCTCGTTTTTGCTCATCTGGAATTGCGTTTCTTAAAACAGTAAACGCGAGATAAGCCAGCATTGTAATAGCAGTACCATTCAGTTTTACATCATCAACCCACCATGCTCCCCAAGTAACTCGTGCCCATAATGAACCCGTAATGAGTCCGAGAATTCCAAATACAAGACTAGTGTTTACTGCTTCATTCGCAATTTGATCGTACTTCAAATTAAACCCTTTCAGAAATCGCAAATTATTCCAAAATGCCCAAGTGAGCAAGGCAATCATGGTGAACCACATTGGGACATGAAAAAATAAATTTCGCATCGATTCATAAAGTATATACCGAAACGGAAATGCAAAATGATCTTGTTTTTCCACTTTAACATCTGGACGACATGAAGGAACAATTCCACCACGAGTTGTGTCGGTTGTTGAAATAGCAGAAGGCATAAATAATTTACCATCCACATCATTATAAACTGTTAATGAGAAAACAGGTTCTGCCAATGGTGTTATTGGTGGAAAATCCAATTCAAGATGCGTATTGTCAATTGCACGAAAAGATGTGGCACAAACGTTTACGCCGTTGTTGATGAGGTAAGCTCCTGCGTTTTTACCATCAATAAAATGTGTGTTGTATCCAAAAACCTTTACCGTAAAAGGACCAGAAAAGGTTGATTTAGCTGAAGATTCAGCAGTTATTAGGCCGGGAGCTAAGGGTACAAGTAGTCCGGCAAACAATGTCAAAAAAAGCAGACAAACACAAAAAATTTTCCACCAATTCCGCTTCATTTATATTGCATTATTAATCGCGCCAAAGGTACGGAAATAACATATAGGCAAGTGCAGAAATAACGATGTTCAAGGCAATCAAAACTCCCAAGTATTTAAATGCACCTGACCATTCTAAGCCATCTGCAGCATATTTGGAAAGTTTGATGGAAGCTAGCAATAGTGGAAGAACTACCGGAAAGCCAAGTATTGCCATGAGTGAAAAATTATTACTTGCTTTAGACGCAATGGCAGCAATCATGGTAAATGCTACAGCAAGTCCAGTACAACCAAATAGTAAAGAAGTAAAAAACAGTGTGTTATTTTGAATCGGATAGCCAACTAGAAAAGAAAAAATAAATAGTCCTGAAAATCCAAGAAATACCATCAATAAAATATTGTAAATCATTTTAGAGAGTAAGACAGCTCGTGGATCGGCAAGCGTATAAAGATAGAGTAGTCGGCCACGGCTTTCCTGGGCAAAACTTCTTGCCACACCAGTAACCGCAGCAAATAGAAGGATAATCCAAAATAAAGCATTCCAAACAGGAATATCTCGGATTACTTGGAAACTAAATTTTGCAACAAATACTGTTGATACAACAAATAAGATAAGTCCCCAAAAAGCATACTTATTCCTTTGTTCTAATAATATTTCACGTTTAACTAAACTGATTATTTGAAATAAAAGCTGCATACTTCTACAAAGTTATCAGTAATTTTGATAAAATGTGATAGGGAAATATGTTAATAATAGCTTATCAGATGATTGCCCTACAAAATTGATTCTTACATTTGTAAAAATAAATTCAAATGAGTAAAGTATTTCTCTTGTTAAGCACCTTTTTAATATTTACGGCTATGACTTTCCAAAACGAAAAGGAATTAAAAACTATATATAATTTCAAAGCTAAATCTTTGGATGGAATTGATTTTGATTTTAATTCTTTAAAAGGGAAAAAAGTATTAATAGTTAACACAGCTTCAAAATGTGGATATACATCTCAGTATAGTGAACTAGAAGCCTTGTTTCAAAAATATGGTAAGAGTGGAGGATTGGTAATTCTAGGTTTCCCATGCAATCAATTTGGGGGGCAAGAGCCTGGAAATGCATCTGAAATTCAAACATTTTGCACAAAAAATTATGGTGTAACTTTTCAAATGATGGAAAAAATTGATGTAAAAGGCAATCAACAACATCCAATTTACAAATGGCTGACAACAAAAGAAGAAAACAATAAAGAAAACAGTAATGTGACTTGGAATTTCAACAAATATTTAATTGATGAAAAGGGTCAATACATAAGTCATCTCGGATCGAATGACAGCCCAAATTGCGAAAAAATTATTAACTGGTTAGAAGGGAAATAAATTAGAGCTTATACTTAATAAAAAATTTAGAAAAAAATCCATCTGTCGCCCCTTCGAGGTTTTTAATATGTGCTGGATGTTGTTTTCTACTCTAATAATCTCAATTTTAATATATGATAGATATCCTTGCTTTTGGTATTCATCCGGATGATGTAGAATTAAGTTGCGGAGGAACTTTGTTAAAACACATTGCAGCTGGTTATTCAGTTGGAATAATTGATTTAACTAAAGGCGAATTGGGAACGAGAGGCAACCCTGAACTCAGGTTACAAGAAGCCACAGCTGCAGCCAAAATTCTTGGCATAACATTTCGTGAAAATATCGGATTAGCCGATTGCTTTTTCAAAAACGATAGAGAAAGTCAGTACAAAATCATTGAGAAAATTAGAGAATACCAACCAAAAATTGTGATTTGCAATGCCATTTCAGATCGGCATCCAGACCATGCTCGTGCTGCTCAATTAATTTCAGATGCTTGTTTTTATTCCGGACTTTTGAAAATTGAAACCTCCTTCAACAAAAAAATCCAAGCTATTCACAGACCAAATGTAATTTACCATTACATCCAAGACAAACAATTAAAACCTGATTTTGTTGTTGATGTGACGGGCTTTGTTGATGTTAAAATGGAGGCCATAAAAGCTTATTCTTCTCAGTTTTTTAATCCCAATTCAAAAGAACCAGTAACACCAATTTCAACTGAAGCATTTTTGGAATTTATCAAATCAAATATGCGAGTATTTGGAAGATCGATTGGTGTTGATTTTGCAGAAGGATTTACGGTAGAACGATGTATTGGTGTAGATGATTTGTTTTCAATAAAATAAATTCCAATAGGATTCCTATTTTTAAATTGATGAATTCAGGTCAAATTAATTCAAAATAATTAATTTTTCAGCGGAAATTATTCTATCATCTTGAATAAAGGAAAGAAAATACAATCCATTCTGTAAACTCTCGCAATGCAGTATAAAGGGTTGATCATTTTCAATAGCCATCTGTAAAACCACAATCCCGATCGCATTAGTAAGTATTATTTTAGAATGTTTTGCAGTCAATTTATTTTTAAAGTGAATTGTTGTTTGCGATGAAAATGGATTTGGAAATACTTGTATGACCTTAATCTCTTCTTCATCGCTAATACTTGTTATACAATTTGTAAAATTTGGCGAAAACTTCCATCCGTCATTTGTTGCCGACCATAGTGTTGGCCAATTTCGTCCCGGTACTACATCGGCTAGTGTTCCGTTAGCATTATGTAGTCCATGTATTGCCCCTCCACCATTCCAACTTGCACAAATGGGTTTATTTAAAATATGAGTTTCAATTTCGTTGGTCGTTTCATATAAAATTACCTGACTGCTTACAAGTAATGTTGAGCACCCGTAAAGTTGAAGCGAATCAAATGAAATAACACATTTTTTATTGGGGCTAATTCCAGTGGTGTAATATTTAATTGTGCCCGTATATAAATCGTTAAAGGGTGCCATTATTGCGTTCATGGGAACCACTGGAGATGGAATTGCAGCTACAATTGGCCAAGTACAATAGGATCCTGCACGAGAAGTATCAAACTGAATAATTCCATTGTCCCCAATTAAAAAATGATCGTAGTAAGTACCGTAAAAACAAAAATTAAATCCGATATTTAGTGGATTGGAATAGCGGTCCATTAAATTCATAACAGTTATTCCTGAATCTGCCTGAGCTGCAAATGGTATTTGCGAAATAGTATATTGTCCGAATAGCGTAGAGCAACAAAAAAAAGATAAAATATATAAAATGTGTTTCATGTTTTTTAAGTATCAATTAGAACACTAAAATTAATTCTTTTTTAGAACAAAATTCAAAAAAAACAGCATTTACATTTCATTCCAAATTCCCCATGATTTTTCCGCCTGCATTTTCAACATATCAAGTCCATTCATAGTTTGTGCGCCATGAAATTTCCCCCGTTTTAGAAATTCAGATTCTGCAGGATTATAAATTAAATCATAAAGAAAATGTTTTTCTGTTATGGAATCATAAGGAATTTCTGGGCAAAGATTTACATTCGGAAATGTTCCTACCGGTGTACAATTAACAATGAGTTTACAGGCATCAATTACATGAAAATTTAACTCTTCATAGAATAGAATAGTTTTTCCGATTGTCCAGTTAGGATTTAGTCCATTTTTTTTTCGAGTGACAAAAACACAATCTACACCAATTGTTTTTAGCACATATTCCACTGCTTTAGCTGCACCACCTGTGCCCAAAATTAGCGCTCGTTCGTGAAGGGATGAAAGAAAAGGTTTTATAGATTGACGGAAACCATGGACATCAGTATTAAAACCTTTTAACTTAATTACATTAGTGTTAAGGGATGAAATTAAAATTGTGTTTACTGCATTAACTGCTTGAGCTGTTTCATCCAATTCGTCAAGAAATGGAATGATGGTCTCTTTGTAAGGTGTGGTAACATTCAATCCAACAAGGTTAGAATTTTCTGAAATTAATGCTGGGAACATATCAATCTGTTCCAATGGAAAATTGCGATATAAATTATTTACTAAATTTTCTTTTTTAAATTTAGTATCAAAATATTGCTCCGAAAAGGAGTGGGTGAGGGGATAGCCGATGAGTCCGAAGAGTCGCACAGGTTAGCGCTGTTTTTTCTTATTAAATTTATGATTTAAAAAGGCGAATAGCATTGGTAAAACAGATATAAAAATAATTGCCACAACAACCAATTCGAAATGTTTTTTCACCCAATCGTTTGTTCCTAAAAAATAACCCGACAAGGACATGGAGCTGATCCATAAAACACCACCTAAACAATCAAAGGGTAAGAATTTAGATTTATAATCCATTTTTCCAACACCAGCCACAAAAGGAGTAAATGTTCTGACAATAGGGACGAAGCGTGCCATGATTATTGCTTTAGTCCCATACTTTTCAAAGAACAGTTGAGTCCTATCCAGGTACTCTTGCTTCACTAATTTATAATTTCCAATTTTTAAATTTACAGCTCGTTTTCCAAAAAATCTTCCGATTAAATAATTTGATTGATCGCCTAAAATTGCGGCAAATGAAAGCAGAAGAATCATGACTGAAATATTCATCGGACTTGCATCGCGTGCACAGATAGCGCCAGCAGCAAATAAAAGCGAATCGCCAGGAAGAAAAGGCATAATCACAACTCCTGTTTCCACAAAAATAATTGAAAAAAGAATGACATAAATTAAAGTTCCATATTGTAAAATCATTCCATCAAGATGGTCATTGATATGGAGCACAAAGTCAAGTATAGAATGGATAATATTCATTTATATTGGATTTTGATTAAGGCAAAGAATTTGGAATTAAATTATTCTAATTCTCCTGTTAATAAGATGGAATAGTAGGATCAATTTCCTTTGCCCAAGCTAGAATACCACCTTTCAAGTTGAATAGATTAGTAAATCCATATTGAGTCTCAAGCGCATTAATTACACTTGCAGATCGTGCACCACTACGACAATGGATAACAACAGGTTTGTCTTTTAAAATCTTACTAACATCAGCCATTATTTCACCCATCGGAATTAATAGTCCACCAATTTGTGATTGCTCAGCTTCATGAATTTCACGAACATCTATTAATTGAAATACCTCATTGTTATCTCGCATTTTTTTTAACTCCTGCACAGTAACTTCTTTCATTATTTTAATTTAAGGTTATTATTGTATTGTTTATTTCTGTAATTTTTTTGGTAAGAAAGTAAAAAAGGTATCGCCACGTAAGCCACAGCGAAGTGTTTCCAGTGGAATAACATCTTCATAGCCAATATTTCCAAGGTTTACATTAGCACCAAACATTTTAATAAAATAAACTTGTTGTGCTTTTAGAGGTGCTTCCCACAAAATGTTTTCCGGATTCACTTTAGAAATAATTTTATTGATTAATAGCGAATGTGCTTGCCCATTTTTACGATAAATTCCTACGGTTCCACTTTCTCTAGCTTCAGCAATAACTTTCCACGACCCGGCTTCTAATTCTTTCTGCATCATGGTTATCCACATATTTGGATGTATAATAATTCCTTCTTCTTTTGAACCTACCTCAGAAAGTACTGTAAATTCCTTTGAAAGTTTCCGAATGTATTCACATTTTACATCATGTTTCATTTCAATTGAACCATCAGAAACTTCAACATGGTCAATGTTTAATTTATTTACAAACTTGATGTAATCATCAAACATGTTACGAACAATAAAAGCTTCAAATAATGTTCCTCCCAAATAAACTCGAAATCCGGCTTCTTTGTAAATTTTAACTTTGGCGGCTAAATTTTTCGAAAAAACAGAAGTTCCAAATCCTAACTTTACAATATCGACATAGTCACTGGATGCATCAATAAACTGTTCAGCTTGTTTGATACCAAGTCCTTTATCCATAACCATGGTTACGCCATTTTTTCGAGGACTTTCCGTTCGATCAGGTAAATGAGGTAATGTTAAATTCATGGTTGATTTAAATTTATGTATTCAAATCTAATAAAAAAAATGGACTTTGGGGAAATGAAAAATAAATTTTAATTTAATCTAGTTTACGATAAGATTCAATTATTTCAGTAAGTCCTGTATTATTTTTCAAAGATGGCCTGAATTCAAAAATAGTGTTGTGTTTATCAAAATCTAAGCTCAATGCATTGTGCAAGTACGAAAGAGCTTCTTGTTTTTTTCCAACACTAAATAAATACGCTGACATTCTATAGTTCAACTCTGCATTTTGGGGATGGTATTTTATACCTTCCATCAATGTTTCCATTGCCATATTACAATGTTCCATTTCAAATTGAACGCCTGAATAATCGAGCCAAATATTTACGTTTTCCGGTTCCAATTCAACTACTTTTTTATAAGCCATTTCGGCCTCTTCTTGAAAACCCATTTTCAACTGAATATCTCCAAATACATACCAATATTCAGCATTATCTGGTACAATTTCGATGGCTTTTTTTACATAATGAATTCCTTCTTGCAAACGATTTTGCTGCTCAAGAATCACACCACTACTCAACCAGCCATCTGCCAATAAGGGATCAATACGAGTAGCGCGGTTGTAATGTGCGAGTGCTTGCTCCAAATCATTTTTACGTTCGTAACATTCTCCTAAATAATAATGTGTGTCGCCTCGCTGCTCTTCAAATTTAAAAGTTTCTTTATAGGTAGCAATTGCTTCATCTAATAATCCAGTTGCTGCAAGCGCATTTGCTTTATTGAAAATTGCAGAAGGAAAATCTTCTTTAATGACAATAGCATATTCATAAGATTCTAGCGCTTTTTCATATTGTTCACTTCTGCTGTAAGCAACGCCGAGGTTAAACCAAGTTTGGTGATTATATGGTCTAATGTCAGTGAATTTGTTGAAATAATGGATACTTTCCTCTTTGTCATTCACCATTTCATAACAATACGCTAATTCATTTTGTGCTGTTTCATGATCAGGATTAATTGCAAGCACAGCTCGAAGTAGGGGAATCGCTTCTTTATGACGACCCATATTGGTGAATTCAAATGCGCAGCAGAATTTAACTTCTTCTTCAGGAACATCATACTCTCCAGCACGTTTGTAACTAAGCATAGCCTTTTCATGGAGTCCCATCTGTCCGTAAATACTACCACGTGTCATGTGAATGTCGCCGAAAAATGGTTCCATTCTCTCCGCTTCATCTAAAAATTCAAGTGCAACCTGATTTTCACCAAGTTGAACATGAACTTGTGCTTTTAGTACAAAAAACATTGGGGAAAAAGGGTACTGCTTTATTGCAAGTGCAATAACTTCCAAGGCTTTCCTATTTTGGAGCTCCTGCATATAATACTCAGCGAGTTCTTCTAATTCATCTTCCTCAAAAAAGACAAATGAATTATCCCTTAACATCGCTTCAAACCGCTCTACCAACCCCTCGTTGGAATTTGGTATATTATCCATAGACCGGCTATTAATTACTTATACAAAGATACTAATTCGAACCCAAATTTTGACATTAGTTGATATTTGAGTAATTTTTTAAAATATATTTAATCCGTTGGTTGTTAGTATGTTTTATTTTTATTGTGCACACTGCTTTTTCCCTGCTTATATTTGCCACCTTATCAAAAATAGTTTACCTAAAAATTTAATAAATTGGCTTTAATAAAATCAATTTCCGGAATACGTGGAACAATCGGAGGTAAACCAGGGGATGGCCTAAGTCCGGTAGATGTTGTGAAGTTTACTGCAGCATACGGAACATGGCTAATGAAGTGTTACGATGTTCATGCTGAAAGTAAAACAAGCAAAATAATAAAAGTTGTTGTTGGTCGCGATGCTCGAATTTCAGGCGACATGATTAACCGATTGGTAACTGGAACACTTATTGGTTTGGGAATTGATGTGGTTGACATTGGATTTTCTACTACACCTACAGTTGAAATGGCGGTTGTTGCAGAACAAGCATTAGGTGGAATCATTATTACAGCAAGTCATAATCCAAAACAATGGAATGCCTTAAAATTGTTGAATGCAAGGGGAGAGTTTATTTCTGAAAAAGACGGTGCAGATGTATTAGCAATTGCCGCAAAAGAAAAATATACGTTTGCAGATGTCAGTGCTTTGGGAAAAATTACACTTAACGATAGTTATATTGATTATCACATTCAAAAAATTCTTGCATTACCACTTGTTGACGTTAAAGCAATAAAAGATAAAAATTTCCGAATAGCAGTTGACGCTGTTAATTCAACAGGTGGTATTTTTGTACCGATGTTGTTGCGTGCGCTAGGAGTTGAAAATATTACCGAGTTGTATTGTGAGCCAACGGGAGAGTTTCCGCACAATCCAGAACCCCTTCCAGAAAATCTGCGTGACATTGCAAAGGTTGTTTTGAAAAGCAAGTCACACTTAGGAATTGTTGTCGATCCTGACGTAGATCGATTAGCCATTGTATGTGAAGATGGTGAAATGTTTGGGGAAGAATATACACTTGTAGCTGTTGCCGATTATATTTTAACAAATAGTAAAAAAGGAAATACCGTTTCAAATTTATCATCTACTCGTGCCTTACGAGATGTAACGGAGAAATCCGGCGGAAAATATTTTGCATCAGCAGTAGGAGAAGTGAATGTAGTTGAAATGATGAAAGCCAATAATGCAATTATTGGAGGAGAAGGAAATGGGGGTGTAATTTATCCAGAATTACATTATGGTCGTGACGCTTTGGTTGGCATTGCTTTATTTCTTACACACCTCGCAAAATATGGAAAGAGTTGCTCTATGTTGCGTTCAACTTATCCAGACTATTATATTTCAAAAAATAAAATTGAATTAACGTCAGAGATTAATGTGGACGACATTCTTTCAGGAATTCAATTAAAATATAAGAAGCAACCTGTGAACACAGTTGACGGTGTTAAGATTGAATTTGAAAAGGAATGGGTTCATTTACGACGTTCGAATACGGAACCTATTATTCGTATTTATGCAGAAAGCGTATCGGAAACAACAGCCAATAATTTGGCAAAGAAAATTATAACTGACATAAGGGAATTGATAAAGGTGCAGCAGAAATAAACTAATTTTATAAAATATTCATTTAGAAAACACAAATTTTAAATTATAACTTCTAAAGATTAGGTATGAAAGTTTATTTAGATAATGCAGCAACCACCACACTCGACAAGGAGGTTTTAGAAGCAATGCTTCCAATAATGGTTGAACATTATGGTAACCCTTCATCTATACACGCATTTGGTAGACAAACACGCGCAGCAATAGAGCAAGCTCGCAAAACAGTGGCCCGATTGTTAAATTGCTCGCCAGCAGAAATATTCTTCACCTCAGGTGGAACGGAAGCTGATAACATGGCCATTCGATGTTCCATAGAAAACTTAGGGATCAAACACGCCATTACCTCTGCAATTGAACACCATGCTGTATTGCATACACTTGAAGAATTAGCAGCAAAAGGAATTATTAAGTTAAGCAAAGTAAATCTTATTGATAATGGTCATATTGACTTAGCACATCTTGATGAACTTTTGAAAACCAACGAGCGATCATTTGTATCATTGATGCATGCCAATAATGAAATAGGGAATATTCTACCTATTATGGAAGTTGGTGTTATTTGTCAAAAATACAATGCCGTTTTCCATTCCGACACAGTTCAAACAGTAGGGCATTACCCAATTGATACTAAAGAAATTAACATTCAATTTTTGAATTGTGGAGCACATAAATTTCATGGCCCTAAAGGTGTTGGATTTATTTATATTTCGAATGACATACAAATTGCACCGATGATAACAGGTGGATCGCAGGAACGAAACATGCGAGGTGGAACAGAAAATGTGGCAGGTATTATTGGCTTAGCAAAAGCAATGGAGATATCCTACCGAGAGTTAGCGCAGCATACTGAATATATTTTGGGATTAAAAAATTACATGATACAAGTGCTTGAACAAAATATTGCCGGCGTTACCTTCAATGGTGATGTAAAAGGTAATTCACTGTATACTGTTTTAAATGTTTCTTTACCTCCTAATGAGAATGCAGAAATGCTTATTTTTAATTTAGATATTAACGGGATAGCAGCTTCTGCTGGAAGTGCCTGTAGTTCTGGAAGCGAAACAGGGTCACACGTTTTACGTGCAATTGGTACAGATATGTCACGTCCTTCTGTACGATTTTCATTTAGCAAATTCAATACAAAAGAGGAAATCGATTATACCGTTTCCAAATTGAAAGCGTTGGTTATAGTTACAACGAAAAACTGAAAATGATTTTTTCAATAAGCAAAGCAATAGCCACCTTAGCTCAGGGGTAGAGCAGCTGATTCGTAATCAGCAGGTCGTCGGTTCAATTCCGATGGGTGGCTCGTTTTACAAAAAGATTTTACCTTTTTTAAATTCAAATTTGAAAAACTTTATTTATTTAGTGCTTTTTATATATGCCGCGCTGGCTGCATGGACCATTATTTATTTTGATGGAACAGGAGACACAGGAGATAGCATTTCCCACTATTTATTTGCAAAATACGCTCCCAAACATCCTGAACTGTATTTTGACCATTGGGCAAAACCAGTTTTTGTTTTACTTGCTAGTCCTTTTGCACAATTTGGTTTTACTGGAATGAAAATAGTTAATAGCTGTGTGGTATTGCTTACCATTTTTACTACTTATCATATTGCTAAAACATTAAAGTTTAGAAATGCAATCATTGTTTCCTTCATTCTGATTTGTACACCACTTTATTTTACACTTACATTTTCGGGTTTAACGGAACCCTTATTTGCTTTAGTTGTTTCCATCTCTATTCTTCTGCTGTTAAAGGATAAATATGTAGCGGCATCAATTTTAATTTCTTTTCTTCCATTCATACGATCAGAAGGACTTATTTTTATAGGAATATTCGCAATTTATTTTGCATTTAAATGCAAATGGAAAATGCTACCGCTTTTAGTTGTTGGTCATTTAATCTATTCTTTTTTAGGCTATTTTTTTCACCACGATTTACTGTGGGTGATTCGAGAAATTCCGTATGCTCACCTTGATAGTGTATATGGTAATGGGACCTTATTTCATTTTTCCGAAAAATTATATTATCTCTTAGGATTACCAATTTATTTTCTTTTTGTTATTGGGCTAATTGCTATTTGCTGGGATGCAATTAAGAAAAAATCAAATTTAAACGAACAAGTATTGTTAGCACTTGGGTTCTTGACTTTTTTTATTGCGCATTCTTTATTTTGGTTTCTAGGAATTTTTGGGTCGATGGGCCTCCTCAGGGTTTTTATTTGTGTCATGCCTATAATTGCATTGGTTGCACTTAAAGGATATAATTTTATAACAGAAACTGTTTTGGGCCAATTAAAATTACCACAGTTGATTTTTAAAGCTTTGTTAATTGTATGCGTAATAATTTTCCCATTTACTTCCAATAAAGCTGCGCTTAATTTCAATCGTGATTTCAGCATAAGCCAAGAACAACTTTTAGTTCAGCAAATAGCAGATTTTAGTATTAAAAATTATGGTACAAAGCATGCATACGTATGTGCACATCCTTACTTTAGTTTAGCGCTCTCTATTGATCCATTCGACAAAACAAAAATGGTAGATTGGAATGAAAGCAATTTATTAAATCTCCAAAGTGGAAGTTTACTAATTTGGGATAGTCATTTTGCTTTAATCGATTTAGGTGTTACAAAACAAATCATTGATTCTGATTCATCATTTGTAAACATTTATAATGCTAGTAAAATTGACCAAGGGAAAGAAATTCTAATGTCCATGTATCTTAAGAAATAAAAAAACATTGAATATTCCAATGTTATGGAATAATACTGTAAAATAGTTTTTCGTAAACCTCAGCACTTTTCAGCTCAATTACATCGCCAGACAACATTTCTGGTAATTCAAGATTTCCCATTTTAATTCTAACAATCCTAAGGGCAGGAAATCCAACAGTTCCCATCATTTGTCTAACTTGTTTATTCTTTTGTTCTACAAGCGTAATGTTAATCCATGATGTTGGTACTGTTTTACGGAATCGTACTGGAGGAACGCGGGGTGGAAGGGAAGGCTCATCGATTTTCGTGACTATAGAATTTTTACTATTAAATATTTTTCCTTCTACTTTAACATCAACCCCCATGGCTAACCTAGTTATTGCTTCCTCATTGATAGCACCATCAACTTGTACATAATAAGTACGTTTGAATTCTACTGTTGGATTTAAAAATTTCTGACTGATTTTTTTATCGTTTGTCAATAGCAATAATCCTTCGCATTCTGTTTCCAATTTACCAACCGGATAACAATCCAAAGGAAATTTGAGCAAAGAACTTAAGGCAGGTTTATTTCCTTCGGGTGTAAATTGCGATAACATCCCGTAGGGTTTGTAAACGATAAAATAACTATAGAGATTACTCATGTGCAAATTAAAGGAAACTAATTAGAATTTTGTTAAAAAATAATATATTAGTTTAGGAATTAGTAAGCTCTAAATTTAAAATCAATTTCATTTTGTAAATTCGTATGCTATGAATGAAGATGAGCAAATTCAGTTAAAAAAAGAATTACTTTATGGATGCCAGCGTTTTGTAAAAGAAAAAATGCAGCAATTAGAGGTGGCGATGAAAGCAGCCAGAGATGCAGGTAACGATGAAACAAAAAGTTCAACTGGTGATAAGCACGAAACAGGAAAAGCAATGATGCAGTTGGAACAAGAAAAAATCGGAATTCAACTGGGCGAAATGCAACAACTATATAAAATATTAGACGGCATTCCAATTGTTTTATCTAAATCAAAGATTACGGCAGGGTCTGTAGTTCTTACTAACCATGGGATGTTTTACATTTCAGTTGCTGCTGGGAAAATTTCTTTTGATAATTTGTCATTTATCGCAATCTCAGGCCTTTCACCTTTGGGACAACTATTTTTGAATACATCAATTGGTTTGGTTGTAGAGTTTCGATCCACTTATTACACAATTATTGAAGCTTTCTAGGAATGTATATAAACAAATAAACCAAATCTCCATTCGGCTTATAATTAACATTATGTTAAATAGGATTTGGCAGATATCTCTATTTCATTAGCCCCCAATTGATTTAAAAAAAGAATGACAAGGAATCAACCTTGTCATTCTTTTTTTAAAAATATAAAAGCAAGTGCCCAAAAACACCTGAGATTCTCCAATTTATTTTATCCTAAATTATATTCCAGAACGAGAATTGTACCCGTCAGGTGCAATAACTGTAAAAACAAGTATTACAGCAATCAGTACTCCACCAACAATGTATTGCCATGTCTTTAATTTCTTTTTCTTCTTCTTTTTGGTACTTTCTGTTGCTGATGCTGATGTTTGTGTCGTTTTATTTTGACCATTAAACGATTTTACCTCGCCAGCTGAATTATTAACTTGAACAGTCACTTGACCGACTTTTTGTTCAGGAATAGAATTTTGATTTGATTGTGCATTTGTGAAAATAGCCAAACCAAAAACCATTACTAGTGTCATTAATTTTGTTTTCATGTTATTTCTTATTTAGTTAAATTAATAAATTCGTAAAGGTATAAAAAAAATAAAAATACACTAAAATGATTATTTAAATTAACTATTTTCTGATTGACATTATCCCCCAGCTTGTAATTTCTTTATTTCATTTTTAACACGTAGATAATTATCGTTATCACCCATCTGGCTATAGCATGCCTTTAGAGCATTAAGTGTATTTAAATCTTTTGGCATTAACAAAGAAGCCGCCTCTAAAAACTTAGCCGCATTTGGTAAAGGTTTCTCCCAAAGCGTTTTGTACTTAGCGGCATTACTCAAAGTAGATTGCGACATCTCATAATAGCTAACCGATTGGTTATAGTAAAGTGCTCCAATGTTATAATGTGCTTCAAAATTTTGAGGATTCAACTCAATAGCTTTAGTGTAATACAAAATGGCCTTTTCTAATAAAGCTTCATAATTTGCAGGCTTTGGTCCTGGCTTTCCATCAGCTCCAATTGGATTCGCCATGCGGTCGTACACATTACCTACTACAGCATTTAACTGAGCGTCATTTGGCCGTTGTTCAACAAGTGTAGATAGTTGCTCAATTGCTTGAAGCGCTTTTCCACTTTTCATTTTAATATTTACATCTTCTGTCAACAAATCTGCGTCAGTAGGATATTTTTTTAATCCTGCTTCAATTGTAGAAAAGTAGTTAACGCTATCACCACTTTCCGAAAAAACTCGTGCTAACATGAGCCAAGTATTTGCTTTCCCATAGCCAATATCAGCTAATTTTTTATAATTCCCAATAGCAGACACATAGCTTTTAGCACTGTAAGCACACGATGCCGAATTTGAAATATTAAGCGTATCCAATTTACCATCACCCGCGAAAACAGCAGAAGCTAACTCAAACATCGGTAAGGCGGTTGCAAATTGTTTTTGATTATATCTACTAACACCCACATTTTGCACGAACGAATAACAATCTCCCAATCCTCTATTGTTATTGTCTAAATAGACCTTATAGGCATCCATTTGTTTCGATTTCAAAAACGAATTGGTAGCTTCTATTAAAAACAAATCAGGCGTTTCAGAATAGGCTATTGAATTTCGTTTATCAATATTTGCTATGTCTTTGTGTAAAGCCAATGTTGTTGAAAATTCTTTTTGATACAGAGCCAAATAAATTTGTCCTTTATAAGACCAGGTCTTTGCATCTTGCATCGTTGAAGCATTTAAAGCCGCTTTATCAATGGCAACTTTTGCACGTGCTAGTTCTTCAACATCTTTTTCTTTTTGGTAATGCACCAATCCTAAATAGGCATTCGTAAGTTCATTCTTTTGCGCAAAAGCTGAAGTGCCCAAAGCAATTGAAATTAGTACTGCTACAATTCGTTTCATATATAAATTTTTAAAACCGTTAGTTATTGAATCTATGAATTAATCTACTCTATCATTTGTTTCAACATCCGTGCCAGCATCATCTGCATCGTCACCAGCATCTGTTTCATCTATCGGTTCGGTTTCATCTGCCGCATCTTCCATAGAAGTATCAACGGAACCATCCACTTTAACATGCTCCTCTTCAGGATCAGATTCAACAGTTGTAACAGCCCCAATTTCATCAGAGCCTCCAAGATTAATTAATCGAACGCCTTGTGTTGCACGACCCATTACACGAAGGTCAGCAACAGATAATCGAATAACAATTCCATTAGTAGTTATAATCAACAAATCGTTTTCATCGGTTACAGCTTTAATTGCAACTAAGTTGCCGGTCTTTTCTGTAATGTTGATTGTTTTAACACCTTTTCCTCCTCGTCTTGTTTGGCGGTAATCTTCCACATCAGATCGTTTTCCATAACCTTTTTCAGAAACAACTAGTACTTGCGGTGGATTAACTTTTGGCATCACAATCATTCCAATCACTTCATCTTTTTCTCCTTGTAATGTTTGACCTCTTACACCAGATGCGTTGCGTCCCATTGCACGAAGGGTATCTACTTTTTCATCACCTTTTACAATGTATTGTGAGAATCGAACAACCTTTCCCATTTTAGAAGCAACCATTAATTCATCTTCACGGTTTACAAGAACTGCTTCCAATAGCATATCCCCATCACGAACAGTAATTGCATTTATTCCATTTGCACGTGGTCGAGAATAGGCTTCTAATATCGTTTTTTTGATGACACCTTTTTTGGTACACATTACGATGTAATGGTCATTTAAATATTCTTCTTCTGATAAATTCTTTACATTAATAAATGCACGAACCTTATCGCTTGGAGGAAGATTTACAAGATTTTGTATTGCTCTACCTTTTGAAGTTTTTGTTCCTTCAGGAATTTCGTAAGCGCGAAGCCAGAAACAACGACCTTGTTCCGTAAAGAACAATAAGAAGCCGTGTGTATTGGCAACAAATAAATGCTCTACAAAATCTTCCTCACGGGTAGCTGATCCGCGAGAACCACGCCCTCCCCTATTTTGTGCTCGGTATTCTGCAAGTAATGTTCGTTTTACATAACCCATGTGTGAAATGGTAATAACCACATCTTCATCAGCTATTAAATCTTCCATTCGCTGATCATCAGCAGCATAAATAATTTCAGTGCGACGAGCATCGCCATACTTCTCTTTTATTTCACGAAGTTCTTCTTTGATTATTTCCATTCGTAAACTTTCATCGCCAAGAATTTCTTTTAGGAATGCTATCAACTTCATCAAATCATCGAATTCTTCGCGAATCTTGTCGCGCTCCATGCCAGTTAAAACACGAAGACGAAGCTCGAGAATGGCAGCAGATTGAATATCACTCAGTCCAAAGCTAGCCATCAATTGTGTTTTGGCTTCATTTGGTGTTGCAGATGCACGTATTATTTTAATTACCTCGTCCATATGATCCAAGGCAATAAGATATCCTTGCAAAATATGTGCACGCTTCTCGGCCTGGTCTAAATCATACTTAGCGCGACGAACAACTACTTCATGACGGAAATCAACAAAGTGGCCGATCAACTGCTTCAGATTTAGAAGATAAGGCCTCCCTCCTACTAACGCAATGTTATTCACACTGAATGAAGTTTGAAGAGAAGTATACTTGTATAAATTATTTAAAACAACATTCGCAATTGCATCACGCTTAAGTTCATACACAATACGCATACCATCGCGATCGGACTCATCTCGAATATCGGAAATGCCTTCTATTTTCTTTTCATTGATTAGGTCAGCAGTTGCTTTAATCATCTGCCATTTATTGACCTGGTATGGAATTTCAGTAACAATAATTCTTTCTTTTCCGGAATCCAACGTTTCTATATTGGCTTTAGCTCTTAAAACAATACGCCCTCTTCCAGTTTCAAAAGCTTCTCTAACCCCAGAGTAGCCGTAAATTGAGCCACCGGTTGGGAAATCAGGAGCCGTAACCATTTTCATTAATTCAGGAATGGTGATTTCTTTATTTTCAATGTAAGCTACAGTTGCCTCAATTATTTCAGTAAGGTTATGTGGAGGCATATTTGTAGCCATTCCTACTGCAATACCTGAAGCTCCGTTAATTAAAAGATTTGGGATTTTTGCTGGAAGAACACTCGGCTCTTCTAAAGAATCATCAAAGTTTGGACGGAAGTCCACTGTGTTCTTATCAATATCGGCAAGCATCTCCTCTGCTATTTTTCGAAGACGTGCTTCAGTATATCGCATTGCTGCAGGTGGATCACCATCTACCGAACCATAATTACCTTGTCCATCTACAAGTGGGTAACGCAAACTCCAATGTTGTGCCATACGAACCATAGTATCGTATACAGAACTATCTCCATGTGGATGATATTTTCCTAAAACCTCACCTACAATACGAGCTGATTTTTTATAAGGGCGATTGGAAAGAACGCCTAAGTCAAGCATTCCGAAAAGCACACGGCGATGAACCGGCTTAAAACCATCTCTCACATCAGGAAGAGCACGAGAAACAATTACAGACATCGAATAATCGATGTAAGCTGTTTTCATTTCATCTTCAATATTAATCGGAATAATTTTTTCGCCTTCAGCCATTGTATTTATATCACTGTTTTTAGTTTAGCACACTTATTGATAAATTGTATTAAATATTACTATTTTTTAAGATTTCGAAATTACCTATAATTTGCTCAATTTGTAGATACATTTACACCTTAATTATGAACATTATATCGTGCATAAAAATGGAAAAATAAATCATTAAAAACAATGATTGTTTCTACTTTTGAATATGCTGTCAAAAATGATTAATTTTATACAAATTTAAAGTCTGCAATAGCAGCAAAATAAAGACCCCAAATATATGGAAGCTAAATTTTCGCCTAGAGTAAAAGATGTAATTACATATAGTAAAGAAGAGGCTTTGCGATTGGGGCACGACTATATTGGAACGGAACATTTACTTCTAGGTATTATAAGAGAAGGTGAAGGAAGTGCTATAAAATTATTGAAAACATTAAACGTATTACCAAATGATCTTCGAAAAGAAGTGGAGATGTTAACTGCAGGCGTTGCAAAAAAAACAAATAATAACTTAGTAAACATACCACTTGTAAAGCAGGCCGAGCGGGCATTGAAAATAACTTATTTAGAGGCAAAAAGTTTTAAAAGCGCTATTATTGGAACGGAGCATTTACTTCTCTCTATTTTAAAAGATGAGGACAGTGTTGCTACAAAAGCACTTCAAAAATTCAATATCGATTACGATACCATCAAAAACGAAATTGAAAACGGTGGCTCTGCTAATTCTGATGAAAGTAGTTCAAAACCTCGCGCAGAATTCCCAAGCAATCCGGATGAGGAAGGGGAAGAAGATGGCGCTTTCGGAGCCAGTCAGAAAAAAATAACTGACTCTAAATCGAAGACACCTGTGTTAGATAATTTCGGTCGTGATCTTACTAAATCAGCGGAAGACGGGAAACTAGATCCTATTGTTGGTCGTGAAAAAGAAATTGAACGTGTTTCACAAATTCTTTCTCGACGTAAAAAAAACAATCCAATTCTAATAGGTGAACCAGGAGTTGGGAAATCAGCTATTGCTGAAGGATTGGCACTTCGAATTACACAGAAGAAAGTTTCACGAGTTCTTTTTAATAAGCGTGTTGTTGCATTAGACCTTGCTGCATTGGTAGCAGGAACAAAATATCGCGGTCAATTTGAAGAAAGAATGAAGGCCGTAATGAATGAATTGGAAAAATCGCCAGATGTAATACTTTTTATTGATGAAATTCATACTATAGTTGGAGCCGGTGGAGCTTCTGGCTCGCTAGATGCATCCAATATGTTTAAGCCAGCATTAGCAAGAGGTGAAATACAATGTATTGGAGCAACTACACTTGATGAATACCGTCAGTACATAGAGAAAGATGGTGCACTCGAACGTCGCTTTCAAAAAGTAATTGTTGAACCAACTAGTGTTGAGGAAACAATTCAAATTCTAAATAATATTAAATCTAAATACGAAGACCATCACAATGTAACTTACACAGATGATGCAATTAAAGCATGTGTAACACTTACCTCGCGTTATATTACCGATCGACATTTACCCGATAAGGCGATAGATGCACTTGATGAGTCAGGATCTCGTGTGCACATCACAAACATCAAGGTTCCTAAAAAAATTCTTGAAGTTGAAACTGAAATTGAAAAAGTAAAAGAGGAGAAGAACCAAGTTGTGCGAAGTCAGCGCTATGAGGAAGCTGCACGTTTGCGAGATAGAGAGCGACAATTACAGGAATCATTAGAGGCAGAAAAAAAAGCGTGGGAAGAAGAAAGTCGTTCGCACCGCGAAGTAGTAAGTGAAGATAATGTAGCTGAGGTTGTTTCTATGATGACTGGCATTCCTGTTCAGCGTGTTTCTCAAAACGAAAGTTCGAAACTCGCAATCATGTTTGAAGAATTAAAGGGAAAGGTAATTGGACAAGATGATGCAATTAAGAAAGTTGTAAAAGCGATACAACGTAACCGTGCAGGATTGAAAGATCCAAATAAACCAATTGGCTCTTTTGTTTTTCTCGGACCGACAGGAGTTGGAAAAACACAATTAGCAAAAGTTCTTGCTCGTTATCTTTTCGATAACCATGAAGCGTTAATTCGAATTGATATGAGTGAATACATGGAGAAATTTGCTGTTTCAAGACTTGTTGGTGCACCTCCAGGATATGTTGGATATGAGGAAGGTGGTCAATTAACCGAAAAAGTTCGTCGGAAACCTTATTCAGTTGTATTGTTAGACGAAATTGAAAAAGCTCATCCAGATGTTTTTAATTTATTATTACAAGTTCTCGATGACGGTCAATTAACAGATTCGCTGGGACGAAAAGTAGATTTTAAAAATTCTATTATCATCATGACATCAAACATTGGTTCCCGACAATTGAAAGATTTCGGAACTGGCGTTGGTTTTTCTACAGGAACTAAAAATGATAATCTTGATGAACATTCAAAAGGAGTAATTGAAGGTGCTTTGAAAAAAGCATTCGCCCCTGAATTTTTAAACCGTATTGACGATGTTGTTATTTTTAATTCTCTCAACAAGGAAGACATTCACAAAATTATTGATATTGAATTAGAAAAACTGCAAAGTCGGATTGTGCAAATGGGTTACACAGTAGAAATTACCCAACCAGCTAAAGACTTTATAGTCGATAAAGGTTTTGACCCTAGCTATGGTGCTCGTCATTTAAAACGGGCAATTCAAAAATATGTTGAAGATCCATTAGCGGAAGAAATAATAAAAGCTGGAGTTGTTGAAGGGGATTTGGTAACAATAGGTTTTGACGATATAAAAAAGGAAATTGTAATTACTGCTTCAAAACCAAAACCCAAAAAAGATAAAAAATCAGATAAAAAAGAATAATTATTTTCTTCTTTTAAAAGTAAAATCCCCTTAGCGTCACTAAGGGGATTTTACTTTTATGTTTTACCAATCTTATTCAAAAAACTATATACAAGATTAAATCCGAGGTTAAAATGCGTCCATGTACCATTTAGATCTGAAGCGATATATGCATGGTGCTGATTTAAATAAAGTGCATAAGGATCAAAATTATAATTCGTTAAAACTGTTGACAAATTAAATCCAATTGCAAAATTTCCTTCGGTATAAAAAAACATGCCTGCATCCAAAACAACAGAATTATAAAAATCTTTATCCTTCAAAAGCATAAGATCTGTTCCAGAATTAATGGATAGGCCAGAATACTTAATCATACTCCGCTCTGCAGTAATACCCACAAAAGCAGTTGACTGTTCTGAACGAACAAACTCATAACTAATTCTAAGTCCACCGTTATGTGCTTTGGCATGGGTATTAATACCTGGTATTTTATTGTCTGCTGTCTTCCAGTCATTCGTTCGAAATTGAATTCCTGCCATAAATCCTTTAAATACTTGAGCATTTACATTCATGGCAATATCATAAATACCTGTAAAACTCGACCGAAAAGCCTTATTCGAAACGCCGTGCGGAACTGACACGCTCATATGGAAATTCATCCGAAAAGGGATGTTTTTACCTACATTTTGAGAAAGGCAGGTAGTTATTAAATAAAAAATAAAAAAAGATATGAAAAATAACCGTTTAGCCATATTCTAACAAAAATCAAATATAATAGTTATTGAGGAGAAGGATTCTTTCCCAATACTATGACGAATGAAATTGAAATAGTTGTGTGGCTTCATACTTTGCTTACACACGCTTCGAATTAAGCAAAAAAACGTCTTTTAGACGGGGAATTCTAAAAGTAGCGAGGGGGAGGGTCGAACTCCCGACCTCAGCATTATGAGTGCTGCGCTCTAACCAACTGAGCTACCTCGCCAAAAACGGAGGGCAAAGATAACATTTTCAATGTTTCTTTATTTTTCTTCTTAATGGTTTACAAAAATATCATAAAGGATTTTAAAGATAGCTTTTAGTTACAGATTTTTTTATACTTTTCATCCCTGAATCATATTTAAGACCAATTTGAATTAGTAATCCCTATAATGGCACAGAAAAAAGTAAAAAAATCTATTAAAAAGCCAGCTAAAAAGCTTGCTAGTGCTAAAAAAGTGGCCAAAAAATCTAAAATCAGTTCAAAGTCAAAGCCAATTAAAAAGAGCATTCCTAAAAAGAAGGTTAAAGTTTATATAACTAAGAAGACAAGTCCTGCAAAGAAAAAAACAGTTGCTAAAAAGGCAGTAAAAAAAGTTATTGTTAAAAATATTATTGTTCTCAAAAACAAGCTATTAAAGCCAGTTACTTCAATTAAAACACCTTTTGCAAAGGTTATCGTACCTAAGGAAATCAAAGCAAAACCAGTAAAAGTTCCGGCTCTAAAATCAAAAAAAGAAATAGTCGCCCCACTTCCACCACCACCAAGCAACCTACCAAAGCTTCCTAAAGGATTTGTGCTTAAAAAGCAGAAAGGGAAATTACCACCGGGTGAAAAGCGTATTTTTAAAACAAACGTCATTACCCATCACATTATCAGTGAAGTTCCGCTTACAGAAACTGATAAAAAATACAAACCGGAGCCAAAAGGGAAATATGAATTAGAGTTTATTATTCATACGCCTGTAACCTTACTATACGATTTCCTAACCACTCCAAATGGTCTTGCTGAATGGTTTGCAGATGGCGTTGATCTGAAAGATGATATATATAGTTTTGACTGGGACGGGCAAAAGCAAACTGCTAAAATTCTTTCTGCCAAAATAGATACTCATATTCGCCTGCGTTGGACTGATAAAGCTGAAGGTTCTTACTTTGAATTTCGATTGAACCAAGATGAATTAACAAGTGAGGTTTCACTTATTATAACAGATTTTGGAGATAACGAAGATGATATAGTGACCTCCAAGCGCTTGTGGGAGTCTCAAATCCAACGATTGATAAAAGCTTTGGGGACTTATTAAAGATTGTGAGTTGTAATTTACCAGTCGTAAGCATAGCACCTCCTTATGCGAACCCTTTTAGCTAATTTAAAAAATACAATTTATTTTCTTTTACCCTACGGAATATTTCTGCTTTCTGTAGGTCTCATTTTGTTTCTAAATGGTAAGGAAGATATTCACATTTGTATAAACAAGTATTACAATGCATTTGCAGATCGAGCGATGCCTTGGATTACACTTGGAGGAGACGGTATTATCGTATCCATTGCAGTATTATTGTTGTGTGTATTAAATAGGAGATTTGGTTTATTTACTGGAATTTCCTGTCTACTTGCTTCTGGCATTACACAATTATTGAAACACACAATTTATTTTGAAGAAGTTCGTCCAAAATTATTTTTTTCTCCCTCCACCCCGCTCCGATTTGTACCTGGCGTAGAAAATTATTTATACAATACTTTTCCTTCAGGTCACGCAACGCTTGCATTCGCATTTTTTTTTAGCTTAGCAATCATAGTAAAAAATAAAGTATTACAATTACTCCTTTTCACGACTGCATTGCTAATAGGTTTTTCGAGAATATACCTTTCACAACATTTTCTCGGAGACGTTTTCTTTGGCTCTCTAATTGGTACTTCCACAACTTTAGTGGTCATGACCTATGCAATGCACAAAGGTTGGCTAACACTTAGTACTGGAAAAATATAAATGAAGTACAGTCAATACAAAACACCAATTGTGATTGCGATTTGTTCGCTGGTTCTTTTTGTACCATTCCTTGGTTTTGCACATCTTTTCGATTGGGATGAAATAAATTTTGCGGAATGTGCACGAGAGATGGTTTTAACAAATCAATATTCGAGCGTGCAAATTGATTTCCTTCCTTTTTGGGAAAAACCACCACTATTTATTTGGTTGCAAGCCATTGCCATGAAAATTTTCGGTGTTTCTGCATTTGCAGCTCGCTTACCAAATGCCATTTGTGGTGTAGTAACATTGTTGACAGTTTATTTTATCGGAAAAAAAATATACGATGAAAAATTTGCTCGACTTTGGGTTTTAGCTTTTGCTGGCTCCTTACTGCCTCAGTTTTATTTTCACACGGGACTGATTGATCCCTGGTTTAATCTTTTTATTTTTCTTGGAATTTATCATTTTGCAATTTACACAAACAACTATTCTTCGCTTTCATCACAACATTTCTTTAATCGAAGTATCGTTTTAGCTGCTATTTTTATTGCACTTGCTGTATTAACAAAAGGCCCTGTAGCAGTGCTTCTCTTTGGGATTTGTTTTTGCATTTGGAGATTATGGAAAAGAAAAGCCATCATGAGTTGGAAACATTTTTTTCTGTTTATTGGAATTGCGCTTATTTTACCTTCAGTATGGTTCTTAACATTGGTTGCTCAAGGAAAAGGTTATTTAGTCCAGGAATTTATTGCTTACCAAATTCGCTTATTTTCTACAGAAGATGCAGGTCATGGTGGAAGTTTTTTTTACCATTGGGTTATTCTATTTTTGGGCTGTTTCCCTGCCTCTATTCTTGCCATGCTTTCTCTTGTTAAAAAAGCGGATGACACACCATTTGAAGTGCACCTGCTTAAATTCATGCGAATTCTTTTTTGGGTAGTATTAATTTTATTTTCAATTGTCAAAACTAAAATAATTCACTACTCATCGCTCTGTTATTTCCCAATCACTTATTTGGCAGCTTATACATGCTACAAACTAATAAATGGTTCATTCGATTGGAAAAGATGGATGACCTTATTCGTTTTGGCAATTGGAGGTATTTTTAGTGCTGTATTTACTTTGCTTCCATTCCTACCGTATTTCAAAAAAGAATTAATAAACGCAGGATTCTTTAAAGATACTTTTGCCATTGCTAATTTACAAGCAAATGCAAACTGGTCAGGATTTGAATGGATGGTAGGATTGATTTTCATAGTTGGGATTTTTACTGCAATTTATTTTTTACTAAAAAACAATTTTAGTCGTTCTATACCAATTCTATTTGGAACAGTGCTCCTCACTACAACCTTAGCTACTGTACTCTTGGCTCCACGGGTGGAAGAGTTTTCACAAGGTGCAGCAATTGAGTTTTGGAAAGACCATAGTGCTGCGAGTTTTTACTGTGAAACCATTGGCTATAAAAGTTACGCACAATATTTTTATGGAAATGCTCAGCCAACTATAAGCAAAAATTCAAACTACATTGACTTCAAAAAAATAAACGGGCAAAGATTAACAAACCCCTTACTCTCCAATTCAGAAAATGAAATAAACATTCAACGGGAATGGATGTTAACTGGCGTAACTGACAAGCCCTCATTTTTTATTTGTAAAAATTGGTTTGAAGTAGAGGTAAGTAAAAGCTACCCTAATCTTAAAAAAATAGGTTCAAAAAACGGTTTTATTTTTTGGAAAAGGGAAAAATAATCTCAAGATTGGATATGAAACTATTCCAAAAACCATTCGCGCTAGTATTAGCTAAGCTTCCTATAAAGTTCACTCTTTAGCAATCCCCATTTATTGAATCTATGCTTAAATGAAACACCCAAGCAACCTATTCCATATTTTAAACTACGGGAGAAATTGATTGAAGATGCTTCTTCAAAATATTTAGTTGGACAGGTTATTTCTGCAATTTCATATTCTGCATAAACAATTTGAGATAGCATTTGATTATCGAAAACAAAATCATTAGAGTTCGCTTGGTAATTAATTCCTCTAAGAACTTCTGCTGAAAAAGCACGATAGCCGGTATGGTACTCAGATAATTTTTGGGAAATCAAAATATTCTGTGCAAGTGTCAAGCAGCGATTAAAAACATACTTATAAAAAGGCATTCCGCCTCTCAACGCTCCTTTTCCTAAAATACGAGATCCCAAAACAACATGAAAAACACCATTGGCAATTAAATATGCCATTGAGTGAATCAACTTAGGTGTATATTGATAATCTGGGTGAAGCATAATGACAATATCTCCTCCTATAGCTAAAGCTTTATCGTAGCAGGATTTCTGATTCCCTCCGTAACCTTTATTTTTTTCGTGACTTATAATATGCTTGATTCCAATTTGCTGGGCAACTTCAATGGTATTGTCTTTACTGGCATCGTCAACAAGCACCACCTCATCAACAATGTCAAATGGAATTTCATCATAGGTACGACGAAGCGTCAACGCTGCATTATAAGCAGGCATAATAATGACTAATTTCTTACCAAGTATCATAGTTCACAAATATAATACCCATGTTTGAATTAATAATCATTATTAAAGATTGAGTTCAAATTTGTTCATTATACAAGCTAAAATTCCTACTGTATTGTGCATCTATTTAATAATTGAACTTAGATAGATATAAAATCTATCTATTAGCGTTTATACCGAATAAAAATTTAAGAATAAAATCCATATGTCGCCCCTACGGGCTTCTAATACGTGGTGAATGTTGTTTTCTACCAAGATTTCGTCCCTCTGGGACTATGCTTAACAAAGACCATATTTAAGTCCCGTAGGGACGAAATCTTGGTAGAAAAACCAATTTAAATTGTTTCAATGCCCCGTAGGGGCGGGATATTTTAAAGCATTTTAATAACATCTTATTCGGTATAAACTCTATTCTGTGAATACCTTTGCAAAATGGATTTCCAATTAGTATCCGAATTTCAACCAACAGGCGATCAGCCACAAGCGATTAAGGAATTAGTTAATGGACTAAATGCAGGAACAAAATTCCAAACCTTATTAGGCGTAACGGGATCTGGAAAAACATTTACTGTTGCAAATGTTATCCAACAAGTCAATCGACCAACACTTGTATTAAGTCATAACAAAACACTGGCCGCACAATTATATTCTGAATTCAAATTATTTTTTCCTAATAATGCGATTGAGTATTTTGTTTCTTATTACGACTATTACCAACCGGAAGCATATCTAGCAACTTCTGATACGTACATAGAAAAAGATATGTCCATCAATGACGAGATTGAAAAACTTAGGTTAAGTACTACTTCCTCTTTGCTTTCTGGTCGTCGAGATGTGATTGTAATTTCTTCCGTTTCTTGTATCTATGGTATCGGAAATCCAACGGAATTTGCGAATAATATAATTCATATAATTAAAGGACAAAAAATCAGTAGAAATAAATTTTTACATACGCTTGTCAATGCTCTTTATTCAAGAACAGAAGCAGAATTTCACAGAGGAAATTTTCGTGTTAAAGGTGATACGGTAGATGTTTATCTTGCCTACGCTGATTATGCTGTACGGATTTATTTTTTAGGCGATGAAATAGAAGAAATTGAATCGTTTGAAACAGCTACAGGTAGGGTTTTGGAAAAATTTGAAAGCTTAAATTTATATCCTGCAAACATTTTTGTAACTTCTCAGGATACTATGAAAAATGCAATCATAGGTATCCAGGATGATTTGATGAAACAAGTAGCATACTTTAATGAAAATGGTCTTCCACTTGAAGCAAAAAGAATAGAAGATCGAGTCACCTATGATATGGAAATGATGCGCGAACTTGGATTCTGTTCTGGGATTGAAAATTATTCAAGATATTTTGATGGACGGAATGCAGGAACTCGACCATTTTGTTTACTTGATTATTTTCCAGATGATTATTTAATGGTCATTGACGAAAGCCACGTTACTTGTTCGCAGGTAAAAGCAATGTGGGGAGGTGATCGTTCTCGAAAAGAAGCATTAGTGTCTCATGGATTCCGACTTCCATCTGCAATGGATAATCGTCCTTTGAAATTTGATGAATTTGAGTACATGCAAGAACAAGTAATTTACGTTAGCGCTACTCCAACTGAATATGAATTTACAAAAAGTGAAGGCGTAATAGTGGAACAAGTAATTCGTCCCACAGGATTATTAGATCCTGTTATTGAAGTTCGACCAAGCAAAGGGCAAGTGGATGATTTGTTGGATGAAATAAGTAAAGTAGTAGCGCGTGACGAACGAATTCTTGTTACTACACTCACCAAGCGAATGGCAGAAGAGTTGACAAAATATTTTACTGGATTAAGTATTCGTTGCAGGTATATCCATTCAGATGTGGACACTATGGAGCGCGTAGAAATTTTACAAGATTTACGGCGTGGTATATTTGATGTGTTAGTTGGAATAAATTTATTGAGGGAAGGATTGGATTTACCTGAAGTGTCCTTGGTTGCTATTTTAGATGCGGATAAGGAAGGATTTCTGCGTTCCGAACGTGCGCTTGTACAAACAGTAGGTAGAGCAGCGCGTAATCTAAATGGAAGAGTAATTATGTATGCCGATAAAATTACTGAATCAATGCGCAAAACAATGTTAGAAACTGATCGTCGACGGAGAATACAAATACATTATAACTTAGAGCATGGAATTACGCCAAAAAATATAATAAAGGATAAAAGTGGTTTAGAAAATTTACTATCACAAACCCGTGGAGGTAAAAAAGTGCAGCGTTTTTATGTGGAAACAGAATCAGGTATTGAAAATACTGCTGCAGAGCCAATATTAAATTATATGACAAAGGAGCAATTGACTAAAGCTATTTCACATGCAAGAAGAGCTATGGAATTAGCAGCAAAAGAAATGGATTTTATGGAAGCTGCTCGCCTTCGTGACGAAATGTTTTTGATGGAGAAAATATTAAAAGACAAATAGAAAACTACCGAGTTGGATGTATTTCTAAAGGAACAAATCCACCCATGTTTGTCATCTTTTTGATTTTGCGAGTGCGCTGGTGGTGTTGACGCTTATTTCCACAAGCACGTTTTGGAGCGCAAGACTCCATTACAAACATGACAGATACAAATGCTAAAATAACTAAAGCAAATTTACTAGAAAACAATTTACGAGATGAGTTTTTCATGTTTATGTTTATTATAATACTTTGATTTTTATAGAAATTTAATATTGAAAAAAATAATAGACAAATTTACTAAATTATTTAATAAGCACCGAATCGTTTTCGAATAAACCACTCCATAGACAAAATTAGGATTAATATGAAAAAGACGAACGGCAAATTAATAATAGCTATCAGCTTTTTGGTATTGTAAATAACAGGCTTTATGTCTTCTCTGCTATTCAAAACTTGGGCTAATGAGTCAAGTGCTAAGGGCGAAAATAGATCGCCATTATGTTTTTTAGAAAGTTGATACAAAATTTGATGGTTAGCTGTAGTAGTTGCCATTTCTACCAATAATGGACTCACACTAAAACTCCCTTTTTTTGTAAGCAACTTACCCCCTACTTTAACTTTTGCTAGGTAGTTAAATTCTCCGATTGGAAATTGTTTAGCATCCATTCGATACGCCTGCCCTACTCTTGAAAAAATAAATGGAAATTTTCTCCCTGATTCATCAATAATCTCAATAGAAACATCAGGTGTGTTAATTAATTCATAACTCTGGTTGTAAACTTCAGCTTCCATCAAAATGGATTCATTTTCAAGAAAATTAGATTTAGACTGTACTCGAAATAAACTTTTCTCTTCCCTAACCGTTAAATATTGAACCGTTTTCCCAATCAGTTCATTAAAAATTTCATTGTTACCATGATCAGCGAAATCGTGCATACGCCATTTCCATAAACCTTCACCAACAAAAATTGAAATTTTCCGTTCGCCCTGTCTACTGAAAAGCCAAAGTGGATAATCCGTTTTCAAAGCACCAATTTTTTGTGTAAAAAGTTGAGTTACAGCAGTACTTTTTTGAAAATTTCCGAATGGTGCTAAAACAGCTGGTAATTTTGAACTGTAATTTATGACCTGCTCACTTAAATTAAATAACGGAAAATTATTGACAAGAATAGCTTCACATTCATTGGGCCTGGTACTGTTTGTTTGAATACGAATACCGGTATTAAGTTCATTAAAAAGTGTAAACCTATTTTGAGCACCCGTAATATAAAAAACAGGTATGCGTGCCAATGCTAAGTCTGCTAAAAGTTGTTGAGCATTAAAATTAGCTGACGGTATGTTATGCAAAATTGCAAGATTATACTTTTTGACAGGGTTTATAAATTTATTAAGTACAAAAGTTTCCACTTCATAATTAGCATTCGATTCAATAGCTAATTTTAGTGCTCCCATATCCGGATGCGGACTAGCTCCAACTATTAAAACTTTTTCACGACCATCAAGAATATCAATATATATATCCTGTATATTATTTAATTTGTTATGCTCTCCATCCAAAACTGAAAGTGAAACTGTATAATGCTGAAGTCCAATCGAAGCTGCTGTTAACTCAACTGGAAGTGTTAGATTGAAATTATTTGTTGGGATGTTTAACGATTTTGTGAACACAATTTGTTGTCCTTTGCGTATCGTCAAAATGCTTGTTGTGTTTTGACACTGGTGTGCATCAACAATTACATCAAGAGGAAATGTATTTCCTAGAAATGCAATTTTATTGTGAATGACTTTTGTTAATATTAAATCTTGATAAATAGTAGTATCGCCCATGGCAATACAAAAAATTGGTGCTTTTATTCGTGAAGAGGAATACACAGGACTTTGACCCTGATTGAAAATCCCATCGCTTGCAACAATTATAGCTCCGAGATTACGATCTGAATAGCGAGTTTGTAATTCATCGAATAATGAACTGAAGTCTGTGACTTTATCTTTAAAATCAAACACTATTTTTTCTCTGAATTGTGAACCAAAAGAATAGGTAACAACATCAAATTTTTCACTTAATGAATTCGTTAATTTTTTAATTTTATTCAAGTACTCCGTTCTGTTAAAAACAGAGTCTTTACCCATAACCATCGACGCTGATACATCTTGAGCAAAAACAATAACAGGTTTTTCTACTTCACGAAAAATAGTTTTCAATAAAGGATTCATTAATAAAAAAGAAAGCAAAAAAACGAGAATGAAACGTAAACTTCCCATCAACATTAGAAGCCGTTTAGGAATAGCTGCTAATCGGGCCTCCTTAAAATATAATACTGCTGCATAAAATAATCCAACAAGCAGACAAAGTACGATATACCATAAAGAAGATTCAGTAACGACCGATAATTTCATGAAGTAAAAATCCTTAGCTTTAAGATTGAAATGCAAGAAAAATAAAAACTAATGAATGCGATTATTTTTAAGTGAGCATTCCTCCACAAACGTTGAGCACCTGTCCAGAAATATATCCTGACATATCAGAAGCTAAAAAAAGACATGCGTTTGCAACATCATCAACAGTTCCACCGCGTTTCAACGGGATTGCATTTCGCCAAGATTCAACAACTTTCTCATCTAGCGCTGCAGTCATTTCTGTTTCAATAAATCCAGGTGCCACAGCATTACTTCTAATATTTCTTGAACCTAATTCAAGCGCAACTGATTTCGTAAATCCGATTATACCTGCTTTCGAAGCAGCATAATTTGATTGTCCTGCATTTCCTTTTACTCCCACAACAGAACTGAGATTTATGATTGAACCTTTACGCTGTTTCAACATTGGACGCTGAACGGCTTTTGTTAGGTTAAAGACTGATTTTAAATTAGCGTTGATGACTTCATCCCACTGCAGTTCACTCATGCGCATCAATAAAGTATCTCGTGTTATTCCTGCATTGTTCACCAATATGTCAACGGTGCCAAAGTCTGCAATAACTGAGTTTACTAAATCATCAGCAGCTTTGAAATCGGCAGCATCTGATTTGTATCCTTTTGCTTTAACGCCAAATGCAGCCAATTCCATTTCAAGTGCCAATCCCTTTTCAACAGAAGAAAGGTAAGTAAAAGCCACATTAGCACCATGCTGAGCGAAAAGTAGTGCTATGCCGCGTCCTATTCCCCGTGATGCTCCGGTAATAATAGCTGTTTTGCCTTCAAGAAGTTTCATAATTATTTTGTTTAAATCGTGTTCAAATTTACGCTAACTATTTGGTCTTCAAAGATAGCATACCTTTTAATTCTAAATTAGATAAATGGATCAATAAAATATAAGATTTATCTTTTACTCTACCATCTAAAAAAGCGCGATAGGTTTTACCCCCAACCTGAAATACTAAAGGTTAATTGCCTTTTGCGCCACCGGCTAACATCAACATTGAATCTTTTTCTTGTAAATTTTTAGCCATTTCATATAAAAAATCAAAAGTTAAACCATTGATATGAGTTAACTGATACTTTTTTGAAAAAACAAATTTGTTTTATACTTCCTTTATAGGAATAATTTTCCTGCTGGTTTTATGGGATTTTCTGCTAAAATATTTGCAATGTTTTCTTTTTGAGTAAGTTCTTCTTTTAAAGAACCATCGGGTAAATAAACAGCTTCGGTTTTTTTAATTCTAAACACTGGTTTCAAATCTGCGTTGAGGTATACCTTGCTTGTTTCACTTATAAAACAACCAGTCAATGAATTGTCAAATTCAGGATCAGCTGTTATCAGTGATTGCGCTACGGCTTCTTCTCCTCCATTTAATTTTAGTACCGAATATTTGCTGTTGAGGGTTGGTTTACTATATTAAAATAAGCAGTTAATTAGTTGAACTCAGATTCTTAAAGTTTATTATTTTCTTACGTAATTAAAATCTATAATATATTTAGATAATGATACCCTAAATCAAAAAACAAAACCTGCAAAAAGCAGGTTTTGTAATATTTCAGAAAAAGTATTATATTATAAAATAATTACTTTTTAGGTTTTACAAATTCAAGATTTATCGTTTTAACTTTTTCAATAAATTCTTTTTCACTTCTCTCAATTTCTCCATCCTTACCAGCGAGAGATTCTAATTTTGATAAGACTGATTGAAATGCCTCATCTGAATAAAATACAACATCAATTTTCTGCAATTCTGGTAATGATAATGCATCCATTAGGTTGAAAAAATCTTTTTTCTCGCTTACAGTGAATTCACTAATCCCGGATATTTCTGTTGCTAAGAACAATTTTTCCTGATCTTCGATTTTGCCATCTACTTTGGCGAGCATAATCATTAATTTTATTTCTCTTTTTCTGTCTTCTTTTTTCTTGAAACTAGATGTTTTGAAAAGTTTGCCGAAAAATTTAGAAACACCTTTCATCTTATCTTTGGAATCTGATTTTTCATTTTCGGCACTTTTGTCTAAAATAAGTTCCGGACTTTCAAAATAATTCAAAATAGTAGCATTGTGCAACGTATTAGTAATCATGTGTCTGTATTCTATTTGCACACAAGGGATTATCTGAAAATATAGCTCTTCATCAGTTAAACGGTTTACAAATCCATTTAATTTGAAACCATTTTCAATTTGTAAATCTTCAATATATCCTGCAACTAATTCATCATATTCCTTTATATGAACATCGTTGAAGTTTTTTAAAATATTTACCTGGCTTTCATTTTTCTTCGCAAACCTCATAAGAGACTCAGGACTTACATTCTTTAAATCATTTCTTTTAGATACAATTCTTTGAATATTTTTAATATCTATAGCTGTTTCAACAAAAGAAATTTTTGCCAACTCCCCTGTTGCTTTGCACTCTGGGCAATCAATTTTTCCATACCGTTCTTTGTCTCCATAACATTTTTTACATGTTATACTTTTATAACCAGAACATTTATTACAAGTAACTTTACCTGAAGCTGAACATTTATTACAAGAAACTTTCCCGTTATTACAAGAAGCACAATTAACTCGCCCCTTACCAGAGCAAGTGCCACATGACTTTTCCTGGAAAAACTTATCTTTCTGTCTACCATCTTGAGCAGAACGAGCTATTTTTGATCCTACTCCATCTCCAACTCTTCCATCTCCACCACAATTAGAACAAGAAACTTTGTTTGATCCATTACAATTGTTACAATCATATCTTCCTACCCCTGAACATTTGTTACAAACTATTTGACCTTTCCCAGCACAGCCATCACATTGCCAGTTATGTTTACCATTACAATCAAAATCATCACATTTGATATATTGTTTTCCTGAACAACACTCGCAGGTCCAAGAAGTTGTTTTGGAGGCAAGAAAATAGGTTGGTTGACTGCTATCAACAACATTGTTTGAAACTGAAATAGGATATTCTAGATCACCTTGATTAGATGAGGTATCAGTCTGCGGCTTAATAGATTTAGCCTCTAATTCCTTAAAAATATGTTTTGATTTTATAACCGCTTTTTCACCATGTTTTGAAACACCTCCAGTAAACTCTTGAAAATTATCCTTAACATTTCCGAACATTGGGAATTGAACTGCTAATGCTGTTCTCGTAAGAAATTGCCCCGTGTAATTTACAAATATGAAATCTGTTCTATGAACAATCTCACTAGGACTAATAATCATTTTATCAAAATCAAGAGGGTTATTTGCCTTGATGTATTCTCTAACTTCATCAAGTGAAATAGATTCTAAATTTTTTAAATTCTCTTTTTTCATTTTTACTTTTATATATTTAACAATAATACAGAAAAAATTTCAAATTACATTATTTTTTTTAAATAGTGCTAAGTTATTGATTTCTATATGATTGACTTTTTTAAAACTTGCTCTTAACAAGTATATAACCACCATAATTTGTCATTTTTATTACTATTCAAATAATAAAATTTTTTTTATAATGCAAAGCTTATAAATTATGAGCATTGAACTTATAATAGTTTACGCATTAATAGATTTCGCGGATAGAATCCTTTTTTTATTCGAAGAGAAAAACAATTCTTTATCAAAATAAAATATTAAAATATATTACTACGCATAGTAGGGAGTGTTATTCTACTTATTAAAATAGAGCAGAAGTTCCTTTTGAGTAGCTCAGAAGGCGAGGAATGATTAAGCTCGAATTACTATTACTGAAGTAAATTTATTAGTTAATAAATAAGCTAATTAACCAAATGACAAATATTCCTAGTACAACAGCCAAAGCTATATATAAAAACATTTTTCCTAGTCCTACGAAACATCCCCCCATAATTTACTTTATTATTTTTCCAATAATTCTACCTTTAATTCTATTTTTAATTCTTTGAAATACCTTTCCTTTTTTCACAGCCTGGACATCTCCCAATACTTTGGCAGCTCCGTAAAATAAACTTCTTAGTTTTCCAATCATAATTTGTTATTTTTAAATTAAAAGTTATAAAAAATAAACTGGCTATTTATTGTAAAGAATAAATCTACATCTCATTTACCTTAACCAATATTTTTTCATAAGGTTGGTTACTCAATACTGATGTGTTATATCCACCCCAACCCAAAAAGGATTTATCGTTTTCATTACCAATTACAATAGGTTTAAATGCTTTGCAATAAGTTAGTATTTTTTCTTTTGGTTGATCGGTAATTAACATTTTATTAATTAAATCGTCTAATAAATTATTATAAAAATTTGTCTGCTTATTATAAGCTAAATTGCTTTCATCTTTTTCATCGCCTGTATTTAAATTATAATTAGCATCTATTTTATATTCCTGAAGTATATCATATGCTTTTTCAAAATTCTTTTCCTTAGTCCAATATGCAAACTCAGCATTGATTAAATCCATCTTCTTTTCATCACTTGGATCCAATGAGTAATAGTAATAAGCACCGTCAAATTGATATTTTGATATACAGTCTTCAAAGGAAGAACATCCGTATTTTTCAACAGGAGAAAATTCCTTTTCTTTTTCTCCGCGATCTCGTTTGGCCATTATATAAATAAAAGCTACAAGTGCTATTAATGCTGTAAGTCCAATAATTAAACCTTTTTTTGCCGTACTCTTAGAATATTCAGTTTTTTTCCCAGTTATAGGATCTATGGTAAATCCGATATCACTTTCCTTTTTTTTGCTGTGTATCATTGATTCAAGGTAAATCTCGAATTCATCTACATCTAAACCCTCTGAGTCAGCTTTTTTAATCAGAACTTCTTTTTCTTTAGTAGAAATTTTTCCGTCGATTATTACAGCATCAATTAACTTTTGTAAGGCATTTGAAATTTCCATTAAATTATTTTTTATTTTTCAATTCTATCGAATGGATCATATTTACCTAAGTGAAATATTTTTCTAATCCATGGTAATTCATCATATTGGTATTTTTGAAGAAGTTTTTTATTCCCTTCAACTTCTGCTTTAGTTTGCATTTCGTCTTTATGTTTTAGGTAATCAAAATTCATGCTAACTGAATCTTGATTAAACTGATCGAGTTTATTTACTCTGTCTATTTGATCTTGATACTTTTTCATTTCAAAGTCCCAATCTCTTTTAGCTTTAGGATTTAATTTTTTTAAGTAAGCTTGATAAATTTTTTCTGCCTCCGGAAAACAAGATGACTGTCTATCAATCATTGAATAAAACGACATAGCAGCTTCATTAAAGCCTGATGCAGAAGCATCGTTGGCTTTTCCCATCTCTGCTTTCATCGAAGCTAAAACTGTTTGGCAATTCATATTGAGAGACATTTGAAAATACTCAGACTTTTTTATAGCTGCTGTTGAATAGCATTGATCTGCTTCCATAGGAATGTTATTCAAAATAGTAAAGGCAGCATCGTAGTTCCTGATTTTAGCTTGAGCATCTGCTTCTTGCATAAACAAGTTACAATTCTTATTATAGAATGCCAGTATTTTTTTCTCCGACTCAACTAAAAATTTATAAAATTCTTCATTGTCGAATCGATAATCTCTAAACCCGTTTATGAATGCTTTCTCTGGACTATCTCCTACGCCTTTAACTTGAAATGTGTATGATTGGAATATAGTTTCTGTAACCACATCGCATGTCATTAAATTCACTTCGTAGGTATTAGCATATTTAGTAGGAGCTGTTCCTGTTACGTTTTTTGAAAGAAGATTAATGCTTGGACCGATTATAAATCTTGGGTTAGCCCCATCTCCGCCGAAGCCAATTTTTGAAACTGCTGCATTTAAACGCGAAACTAAAAGTTGTTTACCAGATTCTCCAAGTTCAGGGTATGCAGGAATAAATGGTGCAAGTTTAATGCTAATAGAATATCCCTCCGTGCTTGCTGCGGATAAAGAGTTTGCACCTGATGCATTTGTGGCTTGTGCTCCTTCAAAAGCCGATCCATCTGTGGATTTAGCATTTAACTCATCTTTTTTTTCTCCTGAATTACCGCATGAAGAAAGTAATAAGGATGAAATTACTATGAAACTTAGTGATCTTAATATCATATATTAATTATTTTAAATATTTAGCGGGTGCTTCTTTTTTAAAGATTTCTAATAGTTTAGAACCTGTATGATTGCCACCATTTTCTGAGTATTTTCGTTCTATCAATTCAGGAAGTCCAAGATCTATAATGGCATTTATTTCAGTTTTATCAACTTTTTTATATTTATACTTAACAAGAATTTTATCTAAAAATGAATTATAACTCCTTGATGATTCATTAAAATCTTTATTTCCATAATAATCACTGTTAGGCTCATATTTTAAGTCATATTTAGATTTTTGATAACTATCTCTTTTTGCGGTTAAAAATTTAAAAATCTTTTCGAATTCTTTAGCCTGAATCATTTCATCCATTTTTTCTTCAAACCCTTCACCTGAAATCTTTTCATAAATTTCCATCAGGTTGGCCTCTTTTGCCGTTGTTTCTGCTTTTTTATATTCACCCTGACTTACAAAGTAGGTTATCTCAGCGGTTACGATTTGTTGTAAATCTTCTTGATAAGGATTATTGTCAGAATATTTAGAATCACCAGCTTTTTTGCCATTACTGTAATAATTATCTTTATTTGGATGACAAGCTAAATAATCTCTTGCCACCTCAAAATCATACGCATTTAATGCTTCTTGTATATTATTGTACTTGTATTTTTTTTCCTCTTTCTTTTTTTCCGAGCATTCTTTGAATTCAGCCAAATGCTTTTCCAATTCATTTTTTCCACAAGAGCTAAATAAAATAGAAATTAGGCAAACTAATATCAAATTTAATTTCATTATAATTTATTTTTAAAAGTTAAGTTAAGTTATTTCAAACCTTCCACTAAAATCATGGCATCACCTAAGCTCTGTGTTTTGTTCTTTGACTTCAAGGAACATCCTTTTTTAAGCGCTTTGTTTAATTCCCCTGCAAAATCATAAGCTGTATACTTTTTACCATCTGCATTTTTAGCAGCAATACGAACATTAGTAAAATACATTTCTGTAGATGTATTTTTTGACATTTTAAATGCTTGTTTAACAGTGTTGTCTTTTAACCAGTTATTAATTCTTTCATTTAGCTCTTGATCCCCACAATCATCATCAATTTTTACATCACTTGTTTTGGATACAGCTACTCGCAAAGTGATTTCTATTCCATTTGCTAATAGATTTGCATAGTGACCTGTAATTTGCTTCTTTAATTCATCCATAGAGCTTGGCAAATCAGCTTTAATAAGCGAGGGAACATCATTTTCTGGTTTATCTGCACCTACATTAACTTTAGAAATGCTCGCCACTGCTTTATTTGTATAAACATCGAGCGCTTTTACTGTATAAGTTAACGCTTTATTTAAATTTCTACTTTTAGCATCGGTCTTCAAATCGTAATCCAATTCAATAATATAATCTGGTCTTACAGTATTCAATAATTCTGTACGTGAATCTCTCGCTACATCAGTAACTTCATCCATGGCATTATTATTGGAAATTTGCTTTAATTGTTGCTCCATATCTTCCATTGCGAATCCAATTTTTGCAAATTCTTCTTGTATAGCGGCTATAGCAAATTTAATATCAGGATTTTTTATAAAAGCCTGTTGATAGTCTCTTTGATATGATGTTGTTCCTTGATTATCTACTTCTTTTAAAAACCCCATTCTATCCAACATCGCATCCGATGGAAATACCATTAAAGTTGGCATAGATTGAGTAATCGCATTGGCACTTGATTCAGCAGAATTAGTTTCTTCGCTCGTTGGCATTAAACCATTGTTTCCATTTTCATTTCCCCCACAAGATAAAAGTATTGAGGAAATCATTAACGCTAAAAAAGAATTTTTCATTTGCTTAGATTTAATTTATTATTTAGATTCAATTTAAGTTTGGTTTTTGTACAAATATATGATTTTAATTTGTCTTAACAACTTTTAAATTATAAGCGTCTGACACTATTGATAACTTGCTAAATAATTGCATAAATTCAGTTATAAAATCGGCAGTTTTATTTAGCATTACAATATCATACAATTCCTGTGGGTTTGTAAATTCGTATTCAAAAGTTAAATTAGGCACATGCCATTTTTTTTCGGCTATCCCACTGGAACTTATTCCTGGAAAACGCATTTTAAATTTAGGAAAAGTTTTTTCCAACATATCAAATTCTTTGGCTATGAGTTCAAATTCTTCGAGGCAACCTTCCGATTTTAAATCCTGACGCATATTATTACTTTTTACAGCAAAGGACCATGGATGCCTCCAAATAATTAACTTTAATGTATCCTTATTGGGTGCAACACTCAATCCTAAAGCGTTTTTCCATCCTTCATCAGGTTTACTATAAGCAATGAAAAAATTGGATTGCACCTTTTTACTTAATTGCCTTACAACTGGATATGGCGCCTTTAGTCGCGCTTGCAGTAATGGTATTAATTTCGATCCCAATGTTTTTAATACCGGCCCTTTATTTATTGCTTGCTTTGGTTTGTCGAACGCTTGAATATCAGTAACTGCAGACAATTCTAAAACTTCTTCAATAACTTCACCAAGATTTTTTCCTTCTGGAATTAAGGCTGCTATGATATTCAACAATTGCGAAATTTGACTTACCCGATTTGACAAAAAAGTATCTTTCTCACAGATTCTAAAAACTACTTGTTCCCATGCTTCATCAAACTCCTCAGCTTGACTTAATTTTTTTATTTCATCAGCAGATAATTCCCTAAGTTTTAATTTTGTTGCAATAGCTTCGTTCCATTTTTTAAAATCACTTTCCATACAAAGTGATTTATAAATTAATGGATATGCAATTTGAATGCAGATTAATCCAAAATTAATTAATAGGTTAGATACTTCTGTTTTATTATCAACTTCATCGTTTTCTTCCTGGTTATTTATAATGGTAATAAGCGAAACCGTATTTAATAATCTTTTTAATGATCGCGGATTTGTTCCAATACTTAAATTGCAAATCATACTCAATCGCTCGGCAATGGTATCATCTTTGCTGTTTACCTTGTCAATATAACCGACTGTTTCAAGGTTTTCAATCAGAAACTTATCAATAGAATACGATGCAACCGGCATCGAAAAGGGCATTTGAATTATCTTATCGAAAAAAGACCTAAATTCTCTTTCATTCTTTTCGGTTAATTCACCAAACTTAGGTTTAAGCCCTTTAATTACTACATCATAATCTATGGCCAGCATAAAGATGCAATTTTCTAAATCGAAAATGTTTTTTAATAATTCTAATATTTGAACCGCAACAGGCGGATCAATTCTATCGAGATCATCTACAAAAATGAGAAAGCCCTTTTTTATTTGTCCGTTTTTTTTATCGTTTTCAATACAATCGTTAATCGCTACTTGAAGCTCATCTCTCAAATGCTTTATTGTTTGATGCGCCTTCTCTCTTTCTAAAATTGTTTCTACAGCACTTGCTGCCGATTCTCCTCCGGCATGTTCAGCAACAACTGAAACAGCCCCTTTTATTAGTCTTCCACCAAAACCAAGAAACGATTTACCGAATTTTTCTAAGCTAGATTTATGGCGAATATTTATAATATTTATAATTTGAGCACTTAAACTAGAAACAATAGAGGTTAATGTTTCTTCTTGACTTCTTAATAATGAATATTGCCATGTATTAATCCATATTCCATAAAAATCATGTTGGTGGTTACGAAGCGCTTCTTCTCCAAAATAATCGCCACATAATTTTTCTTGTAAAGAATTTAGCAGAGATGTTTTACCACTACCCCACTCACCTTGAATGGCAATTGTTATCGGGGTATCTGAATTATTTATAAACTGGATTAATCCATTTTTATATTTATCAATCCCAAACTGATCTAATTCTTTTGCTTTTTTTGGTACATCTACTATGCTGCTAGCATTTTTCTTCAAACTCATACTTTTATTTTTAAACTATTAATTTAATAAAACAACATTCTTAAAACATTTTCAATTTAAAAAAATTGCCCCCCCCCCTTTTGGTATCAAGTTAATTTTGATAAAATTAACTCCTTCATTTCTTCTACTTCACTTTTTGTAAATCCTTTAGCAAGTATTTGTCCTTCACCAGTTGTTTCAATAATAATTGTTGAAAACCCAACAAATGGACTATCAATATTTACGGATGAAATTCTGGTAAATGGGATTGTGGTTTCATTACCACTAAATAGACTTGGAATTTTAAATGTAACGGAAGAATCATCAATAATTATTCTTGATGGAAAAATTCGATTGCCATTCGTTAAACGGGATGCTGTATAGGTTTTCATATCTTATTTCTTTATCGAAGTAAATATAAAGAAACTCTTTATAAATCGACCAAATGCTTCCAAATAACTACCATTCCTTCAGTATCTCTTTCGCAGTAGGCTAACAAGTTTAAACGCGTTGTAGCTTCATCACCTTCAAATTTATTTAAAATCATGGATAGAAAAGTGTTGCTGGCTAATCCTCCGTTACTTATTTTTAAATCTTTATAAGAAAATTCAGGCGCAATTGCAGGTAAAACATACTTAATTGATGCCGAATTGCCCATTTCAGGTTTGTAATACCAAGCTTTTCTAAACGGAATTAATAAATCTACAAATCGATTGATTAGACCATCTAAAAACTCTTTGTCATCGGGGAAAGCGATTGCCAATTTTCTTAAAACATCTATTTCAAAGTTAGCATTATAAGCTACGATACTTCCTGTAGGTCCAAAATCAGTTTTTAATTGTTCTATTAATGCCTTGCATGGATTGAGCGTTGAAGCACTTTGAAAACTTGAAGGATCAGCCAAAAATTCACGGTGTATCTTTTCTGAATGGTAATCAGATTTTATATGTAAGGAGTATTGAAAAGGGACTTGCTGCATGGGTTTTGTTCCATCCAAAACAGGAATAAGTGGAAATACGGTTTCAAAATCAAAGAAATAAAGTGGATATGTCCAAGCAGAAATAAATTCTTTATCGCAGCTTTATCAAACATGCGAAGAGCCATGTTTTATTCCTTCAACCTGCAATTTCTGACGATGGCTCAGGTTTACTTCGTCAGGAATAGAAGATAGTTCAAGAATACCTTTCTCATACAATTCCCATTCTTTACCTCTTGCGTAGGGTAAACTAAAAACAGAATTTTCAGGAACGTGTTTCCAACAATGATGCATGTAATCACAACTAAATGGGGCGCTGCAATGGTTACTAATTTTAACTTCTGGTTCAGTTTCTCTATTATTTACTACATTTTTTAAACGGATAACATTTTGAATCACTTCATCCTGCTTTGCAATTACCCTATCCGTAATATCTTTTAAAGTAAAAAATTCTTTAGAATCAATAATCCCATTTTTAATAAATTTATTATTGACATGGATCAAAAAGAATTTATCAGGCTTAAAACCAGCATTAGTCATCACCCAATATTGTAATGATGCATCAGTGATGTGATAATCTTTTACATCTGTACTGCTTTTAACTTCAATAGCCCAACGCTCTCCGTTTTGATGATGCAAAATATCCAAAGACGCCATAACATCATCATAAAAAAATGCTGCTTCGTAAATTGTTTCAACCCCATCATTTATCCAGTTTATAGTACTTTCAAATGAAGGTGCAAAATCAGAAAAATTTAGTGGTGTAGCGTCCTTTCCATTCGGATATAATTGCTGAGCAAGTTGACCAATAAAATGACCTGAAGAAAAAAATTCTTCCTGTTGTTCAGAAATAGGTGGCTTTAAATCTTTCCGATAAAGATCGTAATAGAGTTTTTTTTCGCATTGAACTCCAGATACGTATCGAGATTTTGAAATTGTAGGCATTTTTTTTGATTAAATTTTTCTGTTTATTTTTCTAGTTGCTTATTTTTTAATACATCCAAAATTTATTTTGACTTGCGCACCTTTTTGAACCAAAAATAGCCTCAAAGTTAAAAAATCGACTCAATGAGCTGTGCCTTTAATTAATTCGTTTTTAATAGCATCGGTAATGTAGGGATGACGATATATTTCGATATTCTAATTTTCTATTCATAAAAAAAGCCCCTGTTAAAACAAGGGCTTTTGTACAAAATAAAATTCGTTTAATAGAAAAGAGATTGGCTGAAACTTTTTCCTTTTAATCCTAAAATACTTAAAGAAACCTCCCAAGCTCCTCTACCAGAAGAGTAATTTGCTAAAGTAGAAGTATTGATGTCGTAACTAAATCGAAGCATGCTCATCCCTTTCTTGAATCCAATATGAAAAACACTTGCATCTCTAAAACGATAATCAAAACCTCCAACTAAATCATACCCAGAAGTTGCGAGCTTATAATACATCAAGATACCTTCATTGTATTCCGTTGCTGTTCCTTGAAACATCACTAAAAACTTTGGGTGCAATGTTATTTTTTCGCTGATGATAAAATCGCAAGCAAGCATACCATTAAATCGCATTGGAAGGTAGTCTTCGCCACCTGTGATTGACTCATTTGGTTTTGTCATATGGTAAATAGAGAACCCAATTTCAGGATGTATCTTTTTTTCAGGATGAATGTATTTATAATATACTCCCATGTTCCTTTCAAACTTTAGAAATGAAGTTTTATTAAAGTTCTCTCCGTTTGAAAGATTACTGTTAAATGTATTCGTTGACGCATCATACTGTTCATCGTAAGTATAATTATTAGGTCTTAATGTTTTATATCCGATTCCAAGTTGCATTCCAACAGTTAAGTAATGTTTTGGAGATGCAGACATTATGTTATAGGCAAGAGAACCCATTGCGTTTAGCGTATTAAAAGACCCACTCATTGCATTGTTGTCAATTACATATCCACCAACACCCCATTTTTTTACATCTGCTTTACCTACTAGTTTATCAAAGGATATAAAAGCAGATGTAAATGGCTTACTCAAAACAGATGCCCATTGGCTTCTGTAAATTGAGGTTGCACGATAAGATCCATCTACAACAGGAAATACACCTGTGAGCGCTGGATTCATATACAACGGCGCAATATCATATTGCGACAAATGAAAGTCTTGCGCATTGATACTAGTAGATACTACCAGTAATGAAATCGATAAAAATATTTTTCTAGTTTTCATTATCTTATAAGATTAACTGAACCGCTTAAGTGAATTGGTGTATCTATTGTCTTTTCTGCATCTATAACCCAAACATAAGTTCCAGGAGGTTGTGGTTGTCCTTTGTAAGTACCGTCCCATCCTTCTAACTCATCACGTGTGAAGAATACAATATTTCCCCATTCGTTATAAATTTTAAAGTTAAATTGTATGAATGGCCCGCCATGCACGTAGAAGGTATTATTATGCCCGTCACCATTTGGAGTAAATGCAGTTGGCATCGATGGTGCTACTGGAGGGCACTCAATTAAATCAAGTGTATCGGAAGCAATCGTTACGCAACCTGAATCAGAAACAACAGCAACACTATAAATATAATTTCCTATTGTTGGATAGGCATGATCTGGATCACTTCCAAAATAATAGGTTGAGTCTCCAAAACTCCAATTAGTCGAGAATATATTTCCCTGAGCAATTAAAGAGGTTTCATCAAAAGTCACATTTACCGGACAGTCGATAACATAAGAAGTTGAAACTGTTGGAGCAGCATTTATATTCAACGCTATGGTGTCAACATTTGAACAGCCAGCTGAAGTTGTAACAAGCAATGAAACAACATGACTACCATATGAATTGAAAACATAAACAGGATTTTGAACCGTTGATGTATCCGTATCAAACAACCAATTCCAAGTTACAATAGGTCCATTTATATTACTAGAACTATCAATAAATTGAATTGATGCAAACTGACAATCCGAAGAATAAGTAAACGCAACAGTTGGAATAGATTGCAGATAAATTATTATTGAATCAGTAGCAATGCCACACACATTTGGAGCAGAACTTGTTCCATAAATCACTACACTTCCATTAACCAAATCTAAAACTCCAGGTAAATAATAAGTACTCGTGGCTGTATCAGATGGTACAAATACTCCATCACCTGAGCTTAACCAAAGTAAAGAATTGGAATTAGTAAGTAAAGCAGATAATTGAACCGAATCACCAGCGCAGAGTAATGTGTCAAATGCCGAAGAAAGAATTGTTGCTGGCGATTGAATGCTAAATGAAATAGAATCAATTGCATTTGAACAAGAATTTACAGCACTTAAAACAAGTATAAATGTTCCAGAACTTACATCATTAATACCAGGATTGTAAGTTGAATTTAGAAGTGTATCAGAAGGTGTAAATGTACCATCTCCACTTGTTGTCCAAATTACTGAACCGGATCCTCCAACATTTGTTCCATTCAAGTTTACGCCGCCAGCACTACTACAGAAAGCTGTGTCATTTCCAGCAAAAACTGTCGCAGGACTGTTTAATAAAACTAAAACTGTATCAGTTACAGGCAAACAACCTTGGTTGTTATTGACAGTTAAATAAAGCCATACGAAGCCAGCTAAAGTATCGGCAGTAGTAAACGTATAATTGGTGTTTAATACAGTTGATGAAGGGAAAAATGTTCCTGTTCCCGATGATGCCCAGTTGTATAATGATGAGTGATAAGTAGTCACGACAGGTGAAATAGAAGTAACACCAATACAAATACTTTGAACTGGAGACATTAACACAGCAGGTGCAGGAGTTATAGTAATGTACATGGTATCGGTTACCGGAGCGCAAGTACCATTTACAGTTGAGGTAGCTATAATAAACACTCCACCATTTGCTGTATCAAGAACACCTGGAGAATAAAAGGCATTTGGAAAAGTTGTTGAAGGAATAAAAGTTCCGTCACCAGTTGTTGACCAATTTAATCCTCCACCATTATTAAAAGAACCATTTAAGGAAACGATTCCGCTATTTGCACAAGTTGTTAAATCAGTTCCAGCAAATACTGTTGGCCCTAAAATAACAGATACTAAAATTGTATCGCTTACTGCTGTACATCCTCCATTTCCTGTAGATGTTAGTACAAGAATAATTGGGCTATTAAGTGTATCCGCAAATGATGGATAATAAGATGCATTTAACAATGTGTCAGCAGGTAAAAACACACCTGTTCCATTGACAGTTGTCCAAATACCTGTTCCACTTCCACCGATAACAGAACCGTTCAACATAATAGATGATCCAGTACATACCGATGTATCAGCACCTGCATTTACAATTGGTGAAGTAATGATTGATAAAATCATTGTATCAGAAACTGATAAACACAATCCATTTTGTGTACTCATTAAAATAAACTGAACCGAACCACTAAGAATATCACCTGCGCTTGCTGTATAAATCGCATTTAATGTGGTGTTATTCGGATTAAAAGTTCCAGTACCGCTAGTCAACCAAATACCAGATGACGAACCACCAGAAATTAATCCATTTAATTGTGCAACAGGATTAGCAGAACATACTGAAATACCTACACCTGCATTCACAACTGGTGCATCAGAAATATAAAGCACCATTTGATCCGTTTCAGGAATGCATCCTCCATTATTTGTAGTAGTTAATGTAAGTGTAACTGATCCAAAAGCGGTATCTGCTGCACTTGGAATATAAGTACCAAGTAAAGTGTTTGGACTAAATATTCCTGTTCCGCTACTAGTCCAAGTTCCAGATCCAGTTGAGCTTGTTCCCTGTAATGAGTAAAATCCATTATTAGCACAAATAGTATCATCAGCACCAGCAGATACAGTTGGCGATGACGTAAATGTTAACAATAATGTGTCTGTCGCTTGTCCACATGTTCCGTTGTTAGTAGAATTACAAATAAGAATTACAGAACCATTTGTAAGATCTAGATTTGAAGGAACATAAATTGGTGTAAGGATATTTGGACTTGGATTAAATAGTCCAGTTCCAAGCGTTACCCAAGTTACAGATCCTGTTGATGATGTTGCAGAAAGTAAAGCAATTGGGTTATTATAACAAACTGAAATATTAGGACCCACATTCACAACAGGTGAGTTTGTTAAATTGATTATCATAACGTCTGAAACCGCATTGCATAATCCATTACCAGTACTCGTTAAAGTAATAGTAACAATTCCAGCAGTTGTATCCGCTGAACTTGGAATATAAGTAGGATTTAGAACAGAGCTTGACGGTAAGAAAATTCCTGTTCCGCTTGTTGTCCATAATCCTGTACTTGCTCCACCTGAAACAATTCCAGTTAAACTAACAGAAACAATATTAGAACAAACAGTTTGGTCTGGACCTGCATTTACTACTGGTGCATTTGTAATTGTAATCGTCACCTGAGATGTTGTTGGAGGACATCCTCCATTATTTGTAGAACTAAGTGTCAATATTATCGACCCTGCAGTGGTATCAGCATTGCTAGGTGTATAGGTACAATTGAGAGAAGTATTTGATGGCAAGAATATACCGCTTCCCGATGATGTCCATGTACCAGTTCCAGTTGATGAAACACCATTCAATGTAACTATTGCATTATTGGCACAAACCGTTTGATTTAATCCTGCACTAACTGTTGGTGGATTATTTACGATCAATGTAGTTGTAGTAACTATACTTGAGCAACCATTTACGGTAACAGTCAAAGAGTAAATTCCTGAAGCTGCAATAGTTGAATTCAATATAGAAGGATTTTGAACTGCGGAAATAAATCCATTTGGTCCTGTCCAACTATAAGTAGCTCCAACAACTGGTGTAGATGTTAGCAAAATAGTAGATCCAACACAAACAGGTGAATTACTACCAATTGTCGGGGAAATTGGTGCGGGATTAACTATAACTGAAATAGTTGTTGATGTACTTGAACATCCTGCCACAGTAGCAATCACCGAATAAGTACCGGATGCAAGTACTGTTGCATTTACAATACTTGGATTTTGAAGTGCTGAAACAAATGCATTTGGCCCTGTCCAAGAATAAGTTGCTCCTGGAACTGTTGAAGAAAATAAATTAAGAGTTCCATTAGCACAAATTGGACTGTTTGATGTAAGTATTGGTGTAACAGGTGGAATATTTATAATTACTGCAACAGTTCCCGGTGCAGAACTACATCCACCAACTGAAATTATTAAAGTGTAAGTTCCAGAAGCAAGTAATGATGCATTTAAAATTGTTGGATTTTGTAATGCAGAAGTAAATCCATTTGGACCTGTCCATGCATAGGTAGCACCAACAACTGCTGTCGTAGTTAAGTTAAGCGTAGCACCAATGCAAATTGGGCTATTACTACTTGGTGCAGGTGTTGTTGGTGTAGGAGTAATTACAACAACAGTAGTTCCAAAAGCACTTGGACAACCATTAACTGTAATAGTTAATGAATAAGTACCTGCTGCTAATGCAGTAACATTTAAAATACTCGGATTTTGTAACGCAGATGTAAATCCGTTAGGACCTGTCCAAGAGTAAGTAGCACCTACAACAGTTGGCGTTGTAAAGCTTAAAGTGGTTCCCAAACATCTTGGAGAATTACTAGTCAATGTTGGTGCTGCAGGTGAAGGTAATAATGTAACAACTGTAGTTGCCGAAGTACTGCTACATCCACCAACAGTTACTGTTAAGGAATAGGTTCCTGCAGCTGCCAATGTTGAATTTAAAATTGATGGATTTTGTAATGCAGAAGTAAATGCATTTGGACCTGTCCAAGCATAAACACCACCAATAATTAATGTGGATGTAAGATTTATTGTCGCTCCAACACATACTGGACTATTACTAGAAACTACTGCAGGAGCTGGCGGCGGATTGACTACAACGATTGTAGTTGCACTAGCACTTGGACATCCACCAACAGTAATAGTAAGTGAATAAGTTCCTGCTGCAAGCAAGGTTGCATTTAAAATTGTTGGGTTTTGTAATGCTGAAGTAAATCCGTTTGGACCTGTCCAAGCATAAGTTGCACCTACAACTGTAGTAGAAGTTAAATTGAGTGTATTTCCCAAACAAATTGGGCTGTTACTATTTGGAAGCGGAGTTGCAGGAGTTGGTGTAATGACAACAACAGTTGTTCCAATAACACTTGAGCAGCCATTTACAGTAACTGTCAACGAATAGGTACCTGCTGCTAATGCAGTAACATTTAGAATGCTAGGATTTTGTAATGCTGAAGTAAATCCGTTTGGACCTGTCCAAGCATAAGTTGCACCTACAATTGTTGGAGTTGTAAAGCTTAATGTGGTTCCAATACATCGTGGAGAGTTACTGGATAAGGTTGGAGCAGCTGGAGCAGGTATGAGTGTTACAACTGTAGTTGCTGATGTACTGCTACATCCACCAACTGTTACAATCAAAGAATACGTTCCGGCAGCGGCTAATGTTGAATTTAAAATGGATGGATTTTGAAGTGCTGATGTAAAGCCGTTTGGACCTGTCCAAGAATAAACACCACCAACAATTAAAGTTGAAGTAAGGTTTATAGTTGAACCTACACAAACTGGACTATTACTGGAAACTACAGCAGGTGAAGGGGGTGAATTTACAACTACAATTGTAGTTCCACTTGCACTTGCACATCCACCAACAGTAATAGTAAGTGAATAAGTTCCAGCAGCTGCCAATGTTGAATTTAGAATTGATGGATTTTGTAAAGCAGAAGTAAATCCATTTGGTCCTGTCCAAGCGTAAGTAGCACCAACTACTGTTGTAGTTGATAAACTAATTGTATTTCCTAAGCAGACAGGGCTATTACTAGTTGGAGCTGGTGTTGCTGGTGTTGGTGTAATTACAACGACAGTAGTTCCAAATGTACTTGGACAACCACTAACTGTAATTACCAAAGAATAAGTACCCCCTGCTAAAGCAGTAACATTTAATATACTTGGATTTTGTAATGCAGAGGTAAATCCGTTTGGTCCTGTCCATGCATAAGTTGCTCCTACAACAGTTGGCGTTGTGAAACTTAGTGTTGTTCCAATACACCTTGGTGAATTACTTGTTAATGTTGGTGTAGTTGGCGCTGCGGTTAGGGTAACAACAGTAGTTCCAGGTCCGCTACTACAACCTCCGACAGTAACAATTAAAGTATAGGTTCCAGCTGCTGCATTGGTAGAATTTAAAATCGAAGGATTTTGAAGTGCAGAAGTAAATCCGTTTGGACCTGTCCAAGCATAAGTAGCACCAACTACTGTTGTAGTTGATAAACTAATTGTAGCGCCTACGCAAACAGGACTATTGCTAGTTGGGGTCGGTGTTGCTGGTGTTTGTGTGATGACAACGACAGTAGTACCAGATGCACTTGTACAACCTCCAACAGTAACAGTTAAAGAATAAGTTCCTCCTGCCAATGAAGTAACATTTAAAATACTTGGATTTTGTAATGCAGAAGTAAATCCGTTTGGACCTGTCCATGCATAAGTTGCTCCTACAACAGTTGGCGTTGTGAAACTTAGTGTTGTTCCAATACACCTTGGTGAATTACTTGTTAATGTTGGCGTAGCTGGTGTAGCTGTGATGACAACGACAGTAGTTCCAGATGTACTTGGACAACCACCTACTGTGATGACAAGTGAATAAGTACCAGCAGCTAGCGCTGTAACATTTAAGATATTAGGATTTTGTGATGCAGATGTAAATCCGTTTGGACCTGTCCATGCATAAGTAGCACCTACAACAGTTGGCGTAGTTAAACTTAATGTAGTTCCAATACATCGAGGCGAATTGCTTGATAATGTTGGTGTTGCTGGAGCACCATTTATTGTAATATTTATTGTTGTTGTATCGGTACAGCCAAGGGAATTATAGACTATTAACTGCGCAGTATAAACCCCGGCGGCGGCATAAATATGCGTAGTTGTACCTGTAAGTGTATTGGCCGTTTGTGTGTCACCGAAATCCCAATGGTATAATGTAACTACAGAGTTTGTTGACGTTGATGCTGTTCCAGTAAATGTTACTGTAGCACCAGCACACTGTGGCGCATTGGTTGAAAAAGTACCGTTTACAAATCCAACATCAATAATTGTAATACTTGTATCTGCGCATGGGGTATTGCGATTGATAATAAGAGTAACGGTATAAGTACCAACAGCTGAATAGGTATAAGTAGGATATTGAAGATTTGAAGTATCGTTTGAAACCAAAGGGTTTCCAAAATTCCAGTAAAAAACAGTAGCCGTTGGGTCACTATTATTTGGGAAAGTAACAGATAATCCACCACAGGCATTGATTGTATCTCCAGGAACAATTAGAGACTGGGCAGGGGTTGGGCAATAGACAACATTAAACTGAAAATCACGAATAACTTGATTGATTAAAACATTATTTCTATACTCACTAACTTTCAAACCAACAACATACTGACCTGTCAACGTTGGTGTACCAGTAAGATCACCAGTTAAGGCATTGTATAAAATGTTAGCGCCTCCAAGAGGATTATTAGCAGAAAATCCATTAACCCAAGTTACAGGCGTAAAAGCAATAATGTTATTTGCATAAGTTGGGGCTACATCTCTTAATGGTGTAATTAATGAATAGACTAAAACATCACCATCTGGATCTACTGCAGCTTGAGGAATTACAAATGGATCACCTTGACATAAAAAAAGTGGCGGGGAGGTAGAAAAAGCAGCGCTAGAGTTGGTAATTAAGTCATTACTACTTACAAATATATTATCCCACCTAATAACTTCGGTAAAAGGAGATGCTGCGTCGTGACGTACTCGAATAACTATTTGAATGGTATTACCAATTAATGAGCCAGATGTAGCTGTTGAAGCTGTAAAATTATTTGTCAATACTCCATTCACCGCAAATGCTGTTAACGGACCTCCATTCAAGGAATAATAAGAAAGAACGCTATCATTTGCGTCTAAATTTCCCGTTTCGGTAAAACCAACAGATAGATTAACACCAGTGAGATAAGAAGAAATATTTATTGACTGAGAGGTCCAAGTTGCTTGTGAATTATTAGCAGGAATTACTTCAAATAAATTATTATTTACTTGCGCAGATACCGGAGGTGTTGCACCAAGTGATCGAGACCAAGCAGTAGGCCCATTATCTACTGTTACACCATTATTAAGTGTGAAGTTTTCATACCAAAATGGTAAGTAACCAGGAATGTCCGTATAGGTTGAAAAGCCAACATTGTTAGAATTGGCAACATTTGTTAATGTTGCATTTCTACAACACAAAGAGAAATAGCAATGATAACCACCTGGATTAGGAGGAAGGTTGTTTACAGTTAGGGTGTAAGTCCCTTCTTGAACACATGGCACTGGCGAAGGTGGTGGCGCACAAGAATCTAAATTTGAGGGAATAGTAACGACTGTTCCAAGAGTCATTGTAAAATCTTTACTTGTACTAAAAGTTAAGCCATTATAGCCTCGCACATTTATTAATGCAGTAGCAGGCATAACATTGGCACTTGGAGTACAGTCCCTAAATAACTTTAGCGTAAATGTATAGCTAGAACCACCATTGTAAACATAAGATAATGTTCCACCAACAATATGACTGGCGTGTGCGCTTAACACTGAAATGATGACAATAAATACGCATAGTATAAACTTTTTCATATTTTTTATTTATAAGCAAATATAAATTATTATTTACGTAAAAATGGTATTAAAGTAATGATATTCACTATTTATGTTAAAAATTGTGCTTTAAACGTTCTTTAAACAAATAGTTAAAGAATTTCTATCCTGAGCATCTAATTATCAAACATTAAACTAGGTTTATTGCATAGGCACTTCAATGAGTAATAACATTGTGTTTTTTTCAATTTCAACATTAAATTGAGTTGCATCCCACACTCCTATTCCATCGCGTCTTTCAACATGTATTCCGTCAATTTTTAGTTGACCTTCAATAACAAAAACATAAACTCCATTACCTTCCTTATGTAATTTATATTCTAGTTCTTTTGCTACATCAAATAACCCTAGGGAATACCATGCATCCTGGTTAATGTACATGGTATCTTTGGCATCCACATCAGGCGCAATTATATTTAAAAACTTATTTGTGTAATCAACTTTGTTAAATTTTTTCTGATTGTATCTTGGAGTTATATTTTTTGTTTTGGGATACACCCATGTTTGTAAAATTTTCGCCTCGTTCGTTTTTGAAGCGTTAAACTCTGAATGATAAACACCCGTTCCTGCCGACATAATTTGCACTTCACCGTGTTCTATGATTCCAGTATTGCCCATACTATCTTTGTGTTCCAACGCACCTTCCAATGGTATTGTCACAATTTCCATATTGTCATGTGGGTGCCGCCCAAAACCATTTCCACCAGCTATAATATCATCGTTAAGCACACGGAGCATTCCGAAATTCATTTGATTTGGATTGTGCCACGAAGCAAAACTAAAAGAATGCCTTGCTTTTAACCAACCATGGTCTGCATAACCTCGTTCATCGGATTTATGAAGGACTAATTTCATTTAAAATTTTATTAAATTTAAAATAGAGTTTATACCGAATAAAAATTTAAGAACAAAATCCATATGTCGCCCCTACGTGGCTTATAATACGTGGTGAATGTTGTTTTCTACCAAAGTTAAATTGTTTCAAAGCCCCGTAGAGTCGGGATATTTTAAAACCATTTTAATAACATCTTATTCGGTATAAACTCTAATAATAATTTAAAATGATACCTTTTAGAAAATAGTTTAATCTTGAAATATTGGTACTTCCAACGCAATGATAACGTGGTCTGCTTTTGTCGAACTCGTTTTTCCAACACCATAATCTCCCGCTAAAATATCTATTGTACCTTTTAGAATTGTATTTTTTTCATTTCTTACAAACTTAAATGGAAGGTTAATATTTTTTACTGAATCCCGAATTGACAATTTCCCAATCGCAACATATCCAGAATCATTTTTTAATATCCGTTCTGATTTAAATGAAATGGTTGGATGATTTTTGGAATCAAAAAAGTCTGCAGATTGAAGATGCTGATCTAATTTTTCATTATCCGTTTTAATTGTTGAAACTATAGCTGTAGCTGTGATTACTCCAAATTCAGCATTGGTTGGATCAAAATTAATTACTGCTTCAAGTCCTGAAATAGTTCCATTGTGTTTTCCATTTGGCATCGTAAAACTAATGACGGAATCCTTAGCATTTATTTTCCACTCAGCATTTAAATTAAATGCAACTAAGCTAGAAATTACACAAAGTGTAAATAAAAACAGAATTATTTTTTTGAATTTCATAAAATTAATTTTTAGATAAAAAATCAGAATTCATTCGAACTCTGATTTTTTTACATATTTATAAATATTAGTTTTGAAAAAAGCGTAGTGTAAACAACTCTCCAATTAGGTACCTAGTGCCATCCTTTTCGCCAGTCACAAAAGCATCTGATTGTCCAGCTGCAATAACTTCTTGTCGAAATTTCTCAGCTTTATTGAGCGTTAGAAACTCACTAATTGTAATACGTGTAATCTGATCCTCCAACTTATTTTTCCTGAAAAATCCTAATCGCTTTAAACGATCAGCTTTGTAATTTTGAGGTATATTGTAAGCTCCAATTTGAACTCTAAATACTAATCCTGGAGAAGTTGCATCGCCATAAATTCTCAACGCATCGTTGTAATCTCCACTATTTCCAGTTGGATAGACAACATCAGGTTTTTTATCGACAACAACAACAACATTTCTTGCAATGGAATCGGCGCGCAAAGAATCCAAATAAGCTTTTGAATAAAAAGAAATATTAATTGTATTCATCACCATTTGTTCGGCTGGGGCTGCATCAATAAATCGAATCTGCGGATCGGAACCAGCAATAGCAAAACTCACTGAATATTTATGACCCAATGCAAGTGTGGTAGAATATTTTCCTGTTGAAGATTTTGATGATATGTTAAGGTTGCGAAGTTTACCCTCATCATCCTTGATATTTATATTAGAATAGACTTTTTTGCCATCCATAGTGACTAGACCGCTAAGCAACATCACATTCACATTATCTACATCAAAATTAGACGCAATATTGTAAATATCCTGCTGACCCATTCCACCTTTTTTACCTGAAGAATAATAGCCATGTTTTCCGTCAGTAGCAAGAATAAAATATTTTTCATCGCCTGGTGAATTTATAGGATAACCTAAATTGATAGCTGCAGAAAAAGATGAAAATGTACTGTCAATAGGAGTCAGCTTAGTTCTGAAAACATCGTATCCTCCCATGCTATTGTGACCTTCTGAACTAAAAAACATGGTTACACCATTTGCATGTAAATAAGGAGAATCTTCATTATACAAGGTGTTCACATTTGGTCCTAAATTTTTAACATTTCCCCAATAATTGTCAGCATTTTTTGTAGCCACCCAAATATCACGACCACCATAACCTCCATCGCGTTCACTCGCAAAATACAAAGATTGCATATCAGGTGAAAAGCAAGCGCTTCCTTCCCAAGCCATTGAATTGACTTCACCTGATAATGGCGTTGGTTCTGAATAAACATCTGACACTAATTTACTAGAGTAAATATCACCAGCACCTGCCTCATCCTTAAAAATCAAAAGTGTCTGCCCGTCGTTAGAAATTGTTATACAAGCATCGTTACTAAATCCATTAATTGTGGAGTCCATTGGTTCCGGATTTTTCCAACTTCCTCCATAACGGGAAGCAAAAAATACATCTTCAAAATATTCACCTAAAGAATCTGAAACGAATGGTTCGGTTTGCAAACCACCAATTGAACGATCACCTTTATAGGTAAATATCATAAGTGAGTCATCGGCAGAAACAATAGGTACATATTCAGATGAACCTGTGTTAATTGGCGCTCCTAAATTTGAAATTGTTGCATCAACAGGAGCAGCTGTTATTTCCTTAGCATGAATACAGTTTTGCCTAAGTCTAGCCGACTCAACAGTATTTTCGGGTGTATTCCCCCTGCCCAAATCGTACAAATCTAAGGTTGTCATCGCCTCATCATACCGTTCATTTAAGTGATACGCATGGGCTAAAAAAAGATTAATATTAGCAGCTTTTGAATTTTTTGATTTAACTACCAATAAATGCTCCAATGCTTTATCGAATTCGTCACTTTTATACAGTTGACAAATACCTTCTTTATAAAGCAAATAAGTATTTGTACCGTATAAGGCATCAAGGGAACTGTAAAAAGGTAGGGCCTGTAAGTAGCTTTTGTTATCAAAAAAATACTCAGCCAAAGTAAATGTTTCTACGCTTTTCTTATCCTTTAAAAATCCTTTACCAAGATCTACCTGAGCACAAATTGGTAATGATGCGGAAATAAATAGGGCTAAAACTAAAATTCGTTTTTTCATAAAATCGATTGAATTCTGCGAAATTAGTCAATTTATACTAATTCTGCATCAATTTGAGTAATACCAATAGCTGCTAACCAACCCGTTGTCCACGCTGCCTGAAAGTTAAAGCCACCAGTTACGCCATCTATGTCTAATATTTCACCTACAAAAAAGAGTCCTTTAACCTTTTTGCTTTCCATAAACTTAAAATCTATTTCCTCTAACGCTATACCGCCACAAGTCACAAATTCCTCTTTAAAAGTAGTTTTTCCACTTACAACATAGTTATCAGATGTTAATAATTGCGCTAGGTTACGAAGTTGTTTATTGGATAAATCAGCCCAACGAAAAGCTGTATCTAATCCGTTTTTAAGTACAAAAAATTCCCATAGTCGCTTTACAATTTTGAATGGATTGACACTAACTAATAGCTGTGCATTGTAAACTTGCTTTGATTTTTTTAATTCTTCTAAAATAAACTCTTCTTTATTTCCTGCCATCCAATTTACATTAACTGTAAAATTGTACTGGCAATCAGCTAATTGCCGCGCAGCCCAAGCAGAAGCTTTTAAGATTGCAGGCCCAGAAAATCCCCAATGTGTAATCAATAAAGGACCTTTAGTTTGAATCGATGTTCCTTGGATGCTTACCACCACTTGTTCCACGCTTATACCCATCAATTCTCTTATTGAATTGTTAGGAATATTAAAAGTAAAAAGTGAAGGAACAGGTGGAATAATTTTATGACCTATTTGTTGAATAAAATTATAACCAGCTTCCTTAGCATTACCACCAGCTGCAATAATTATTTTTGAACATAAAATTAATTCTTGATTGTTTGTTACAATAGAAAAACCTAAAGAAGTTTTATTGATTTCTAAAACCTCCTTTTGCATGACGATAGATACTCCCAACTTACTTGCCTCTAACAGTAAGCAATTCAAAATGGTTTCTGAGCTGTTGCTAACAGGAAACATGCGTCCATCGGGTTCAGTTTTTAATTCTACTCCTCGCTCCTTAAACCATTCAATTGTTTGCGTTGGATTAAATCGACTAAATGCACCTCTTAATTCTTTTCCACCCCTCGGATAAAAATTCACCAATTCACGATTGTCAAAGCAGGCATGTGTTACATTGCATCGTCCGCCACCAGACACTTTTACCTTAGCCAATACTTTAGACGATTTTTCAATTATGACTACCTTTTTACCTGGAGCAAGTCGTGCTGCATTGATGGCTGCAAAAAAACCGGCTGCTCCACCACCAACAACTATAAAATCAAAAAAATTCGATTGTACTTCCACATTGCAAATTTAAGATTAATAGATAATATTTTAAAATAAATAAAACAAATTTGTGTAACAATTGTAATTAAAAATTTATATTTATAGTCTTATGTTTGTTGCAACATTAAACTAACTATTTAATATTAGCATATAAAGAAATGGCATACTTAAACGATCAAACCATACAACAACTTGCTGATGCACTCAACGGCAATGAACGTGCGCAGGAATGGTTACAACGACAAGGACGTACCGATTTAATTATGGTGCACGATGCTATTCGTTTTGGTAGCGACAGTGCTGTGGAATGGTTGCATGAAAATGACCATGACGACTGGGGCTTGTTCATAATTGCAACGGAAGGCGATCCCTACGCAGTACAAAGTTTGTTTGATGGAAAACAAGCTCGAATGGCAATGTGTGCAGGAGCCGTAATTGGGGATGAACGTGCGATCGAGTATTTACAGAAAAATCATTTGAAAGCATGGCTCAACTTAGTAGCAGCCATTAAAATAATTAATGAACAAGATCAAGGATAAATATTATTTTCAATTAAAGATTTTAAAGTTCTTCTTGGTATAAAATAATTCCAATCATATGTCTACAAAAATATATAAAGAAGATGCAATTCGACAAATGACTTTGTTATTCCTGGCTACTCATACTCCATCCTACAATTGGTTAGTGGAAAAAGGACATCGGGAATTAATAGAGACCTCTGAATTTATAAAGTTTGGAAATGAAAAAAGTTTTAAGTGGCTTTTAGATCAAAAATTTTTTGTTTTGGCTGCTTTTATCAATGCTATTGATGGAAATAAAAAAGCTTTTCGTTGGCTAATAGAGAATAAATATATTATTTGGGCTGCCACCGCAAATGCTGTGAACAAAGATACAAAGGCCATGATTTGGCTGCGAAAAAATAACTTTACTGCATATGCCGAATTAGCGCAAGCGATTATTGAATTTGGAAAGACTGATAATTCCGACATTACAGGGTATTATAAAGGACCTTGAGCTTTCTCGTTGCAATTAGAATTTCAAAAAATTGAAATAACAAAACAATCAAAACCACATTTACAGCTCAATACTATTTAGAATGAGAATAATTGGTAATATCCAGCACCCTGATATTCGTATAACAGTCTTTCACATGAACAATAAATTCATTGTAAAAATGGAAGCTGGACCAATGGAACAGGTATTTAAATTTGATCAAGAAAAATACCCTGGAATGGAGTCCATTCAAAAGTTAGTTGACGAGCATTTTATTTCAGCAGCTTTGAGTCGTTTTAATGAAATGTTTTTAGAATTAAAAGGTGCTGAGGAAAGATTTAAACTATGATTTGGAAACTAAAGACTTTTTCTAAAAAAAGAAATTGTTGCTTGTAAAGCAGCTATTGTTTCATCTGGTAAATCATTTGAACTCCAAGGATGATGACCACCAAAAGTGTGATTTCCATTTTTAATCTCCACTAATTGCGCCAATAAATTCCAAGAATTTAATTTTTCCGCTTCAGCAAAAGCTACCGATTCATCAACCAAGCCATGCACTATTAATTGAGGTATGCTCAAATGATTTACAGCATGAGGAATGCTCAGCTTTTTTCGATGCTTATAAAAATCATCTCGTAAACTAAAATTTAAAGGCAACTGCTGACCAGTTCTTGAATTGGCAACATACATAACTTTGTTTTTTTTCCATTCAACCAAATTTGCCGGGTTGACATGTGGCTCAAAATCACTAACGCCTCCCCATGTAGCAACTGCTTTTACGCGCTGGTCCTGGAATGCAGACAACAAAGCAATTCCTCCTCCCCTACTGTGTCCAATTAATCCAATTTTACTTGGATCGATATTCAACTCTTTACCACCCCTCCAAAAAATATCATCAATAATCACCTGAACATCTGAAAGCTCTAAGGAAAAAGTATTTTTACCAAATGCGTCGAGATCTACAAATTCAGTAAGGGTTTCTGGTGTAGTACCGTTGTGTGAGAAATTAAACCGAACAACAGCAAAACCAGCGCGACATAAATATTCAGCTATAAGCGGAAAATGCCCCCAGTCTTTGAAACCTTTAAACCCATGAAGAAAAAGTAATACAGGAACGGGATTATCGCCAACCTCAGGGAAATGATAATCAACAGCTATTGGAGCGTGGTCGTTCAACCGAATAACTGTGGATAGTACTTTATTCATTTTTCCTAATAGAATGTAATATTAAATAAATTATTTGCTATTTTAAAATTAAACAAAATACTTAGACTTTCAACTGAAAAAGTACAATTGATAACATGTATTAGAAAATTCCTAAAAATATTAACAAGTTCAAACATAAAAATCGTTAGTAAAGAAATTAATCTTTTTGCAAAACCTAAATAAATTGTGAACACCTTTACACAATTGAAACTCGATAAAGATAATTTACGACAAGACCCTTTCGCAGTATTGCGAATACGTGACTTCAGCATATTTATGTTGATGCGTTTTTTTTTAATCTTAGGAGTTCAAATTCAAGTTGTAATTGTAGGTATTCAAATTTATAACCTAACACCAGGAAGTACAGGAGAAAAAGCCCTTGCTATGGGTTTTATTGGTTTAGCAGAAGCAATACCATTTATCTTGATTGCTATTTTTGCTGGACACGTAGCTGACAGAATCAACAGAAAAAAAATTATTCTTTTCAGCATTGCATTTCTGCTACTTGCTTCCTGGACACTTTTCTATATTTCTTTCAATAAAATTTACCTTGCCTCGCTGGGAACATTTCCAATTTATGGAATTATATTTTGTACTGGTATTGCTCGTGGATTTCTTGCCCCTACTTTCCCTGCTTACCAATCACAATTGATACCACGAGTACTGTATGCAAATGCCGCTACATGGAATGGAAATATATGGCAAACGGCATCGGTTGTGGGTCCTGCTATTGGAGGATTACTAATGGGTTTTGGAAATATTTCTGTAGCTTATGCAGTGAGTGCCTCATTAGTAACATTTAGTTTTTTGATTATACTTCCCATCACAAATGTGCCAGTACCTAAAAATGAAATAAAAGAAAAATTGAGCATCAGCCTCACTGCTGGATTTCGTTTTGTTTTCAAAAATCAAATAATGCTTTCCGCACTTTCCTTGGATCTGTTTGCTGTATTATTAGGTGGCGCAGTAGCTATGCTCCCAATTTTTGCACATGAAGTTCTTAACCTGGGAGCAAACGCCGACATGGCCGTTGGGTTTATGCGCGCGGCTCCTGCGGTGGGATCAATCATAATGGGAATTTTCCTTGCTTATTATCCACCTACAAAAAAAGCAGGAAGAAATTTATACATAGCTGTTACAGGTTTTGGAATTTGCATGATTGCTTTTGCGCTCTCAACAAATATTTATTTGACATTAGTAATTTTAATGTTAAGCGGTTCTTTTGATATGGTGAGCATTATCATTAGAACAACAATTATGCAATTGACAACACCTGATAATATGCGAGGAAGAGTGGCTGCAGTGAATGGAATATTTATTGGCTCCTCCAATGAAATTGGTCAAATGGAATCGGGACTTGCAGCAAGATTAATTGGTTTGATTCCATCTGTTATTTTTGGTGGGTGCATGACCGTACTGGTTGTCAGCGGAATTATGTATGTAGCCCCCAAGCTGAGAAAATTAAACTTAGATCAAATAACTTAATCCTTAAAATTCTTCTTGAATAAAAAATCACGCAAGGATACACCTGCGTGACCGAAAAGAATTAAAAGTCTTTTCTTCAATTAGCGTTTATGAATTCAATCAAGTGCTATCTATTTTTTCTGTTTTTTAACTTTTGAATTATAACCGAAGGACAATCCAAAACGCCATCCTGATCTGCCTGGTACTACAAAGGCGTTTACTGGAATACTAAGCGTACCACTTCGGAACGTTTTACCAATACAAAATACAAAGTTTGAACCTAAAGTAGAAACACCTCTGCTGTCCATACGCTCTATAAAAATTGGCGCATCAACGATTGGGTTTGGGTTTGGGTTTGCAACATGCCACTCCGATTCGGTCACCCAGACATCGTTAATATACTGTCCCTTTACTTTGTTAACAAAATTAAATGTAGGACCAAAAGCAAATTCCCATCCACGTTTGGTTGCACGTAATCCATGTAGTACAGTAAAACTTGGAATAAATAAACCCTGATCAAGCCCAGTAATCATTGGAATAAATTCAAACAACGCTTGGTATTCCCCTGATGATAAATACTGTTTTTCAAATTGATACCCAAATTGAAACATTAATGGAAATACATTATACCCTCCAACAGCTTTTGGTGCTTGCAAAATTTTTGCAGATTCGCCAATGAAAAATGTACCTCCCATTCTTGGGCCAGATAAATTCAATTTTTCTGTAATTGGAGTTCTCGATCGAGCATCATAACTATCAGGTTTTGTAAGTTGGCTAATTACATTGATATCAACCGAACGGTTGAATAATTGCCTCAGCATTACAGCTGTCATTGTTTGAATTTCACTTTGTTGATTTAAAAACTCTGTAACCTGTGACAGTTCAATTTTCTCAGTTTTAACATCAATAAAATGCATGGTATAAACAATTGCTGGACCAAAAATTTCAATACTTCCTGTTAACATTTTATCAGTTTGCAACGATTTACCTAACTCGACCAAACAAATTTTGCCATAACAATTATTAATTTTTAAATCTTTTTTCTCCACTATATAGGTAACATCATACCTGTCCATGACATCAAAAGTGTCTAGTTTTTCTAATTCAATACGGACCAGATTACCAAAAATGGCAGGTTCGTAAGTAGGGATATTAGAATCAAAATTTAATACTGCAACTTTGGGTTTTATATAATGCGCAGTTTCTTGAGCCCATCCAAAATTTAAAAAAAGGTTCATTAATAAAATCATGCATCCTATAATGCTGTATTTTGAAAATAATTTGTTACTTCTACTTGAATCGTTTTTAGTTTTCATGTTATTTTTTTTTATTTTAGTACGAGGCAAATGTAGATGGCCAAAAACTGTATTGAAAATTGATTTTTTGTGATAATTTCCTAAATCTTGTAGCAATTGCAAATGCCAACAAAACTTGTCGCAGATTGAACTTTTTTGTCGAATTTTACAAACCAGTAGGCAGATTTTGCATTAAATGCAAAAAATAAATATCAACTTACTAGAATACAGTAAATCTAATTTAAACATGAACACTGAAGACCGCAGCATTCAAGCTCAATTTATTCAGCTCCTAAAAGAAAGCATACCAGCTAACTTTTCATTAGTCGATGAATTGGCTGATTTACTTGGCGTAAGTAACGATAGCGCTTACCGAAGAATTAGAGGGGAAACTGCGCTAACAATAGATGAAGTCTCAAAAATATGCGCACATTATAAAATCCCTTTTGATTATGCAGGAATTGAAAAAGGAAAGGGAAATGCAGTTACTTTCAGCTATAATCATCTGTCAGAAAATACAGAAAGCTTTCCAAACTATATGGAAAAAATTCTTACTGATTTGAGACGAATAAATTCTGTTGAAAAAAAAGAAATCATTTTTGCAGCTGAAGATGTGCCAATTTTTCATCATTTCTGCTTTCCAAAAATTTCAGCCTTTAAGTTATTTTATTGGTCAAGGTCAATTCTAAATGCTCCTGAATTTGAAGCGAAAAAATTTGATCCTTCATTCATGACTGAAAAAATGAAGGCGGTTATTGCTGAAATCTATACTTTATATCTACGCATTCCTTCTATTGAGATATGGACCGAGGACACTTTAAATAGTACCTTAAAACAAATTGAATACTATTACGATTCCGGCTTATTTAAATCTAAAGAGGATATGTTAGATGTACTTGATGATCTTCGAAAAATGATCAAACGAATAGAATTACAAGCTTCTCATAGTGCAAAATTTAGTGCAGATAGTCCAGATTCTTCAACAAAAGAAAATTACAAATTATACAATTCCGACTTGATGATTGGAAACAATTGCATACTTATAAAAGCAGGCGGATCACGAAGCACATATATTTCTCACAATACTTTTAATTCTATGGCTACTACTAATTCTGGCTTTTGCGATGAAACTGAAAATTGGTTGGTAAATATTATTAAAAAATCAACTCTCATAAGTGGCGTTTCTGAAAAACAAAGATTTCGGTTTTTCAAAATAATAAATGATAAAATTTCAAAAATTAAAGAACGAGTTGAACAAGACAAATAATTCAATTACGTTATAAAATTTAATACAATCCAAACTTTTCCATGAATTTAAAATTTTTACTTGTTGTACTATATCTCATTCCGATATTTTCATTAGGTCAAAAAAAAGTTACTACACCTATTCCTACTTCAGCAGGACAACGAATTGCAAGTATTGAAAAAAGAACAGCATCTGAAGTAAATTCCACTGTTTCCAATATTGCATTCCGAAATGTGGGACCTACAGTCATGAGCGGCCGTGTTGTTGACATTGCTGTAAATCCAATTGATCCTACTAAATTTTTCGTTGCCTATGCTTCTGGTGGTGTTTGGTACACATCGAACAATGGAACAACTTTTAGTTCAATTTTCGATAACCAATTATTAATTGACATTGGTGCAATTGCAGTGAATTGGAAAAACCAAGAACAACCTGAAATTTGGGTAGGAACTGGCGAATGTAATTCAAGTCGATCATCCTATGCTGGAACTGGAATATACCACAGCACAGATGGTGGAAAAACTTGGAATAATAAAGGACTAACAGAAACACACCATATTGGAAAAATTATAATTTCAGTAACAGATAATAAAACCGTTTTTGTTGCAGCAATTGGACATTTATATACCTCTAATAAAGAGCGTGGCATTTTTAAAAGTTCAGATGATGGTGAAACCTGGAAACAAACTTTATTTATTGATGAAAATACTGGTGCTATTGATCTGTTTGTTGATCCAACAAATGCAACAACACTTTATGCAATTGGATGGCACCGCGAAAGAAAAGCATGGAATTTTGTAGAAAGTGGACAAACTTCAGGAATTTACAAGAGTACAAATAACGGTGAAAATTGGAACTTGATTACTGATTTAAAAAGCGGATTTCCAAATGGCGAAGGTGTTGGAAGAATTGGATTGGCAATTTTTTCTGGCAATACAAATATTATTTACGCAATAGTCGATAATCAATCCATCGTAAAAGATACATCAACACAAAAGAAAGAGCTCAGCTCAACTGATTTTAGAACCATGGATCGAGATCAATTTCTTGCAATTGAAAACAATAAACTAAAAACCTTCCTGACTCAAAATAATTTTCCTGAACAGTATTCTGTTGAACTTGTTCGTGAACTTGTCAATGCAAAAAAAATAGAACCCATTGCTTTGGCTGATTTTATTTCAGACGCCAATAGCGATTTATTTAATAAACCAATAATCGGTGCGGAAATATACCGATCAGACGATGCGGGATTAAGTTGGAAAAAAATAAATATAAATCCAATCAAAGATCTATTCTACACTTACGGTTATTATTTTGGAAAAATTTGGGTTTCTCCTTTTGACGAAAATGAAGTTTACATTGCAGGTGTTGAATTACTGAAAAGTACAAATGGCGGTAAAGTATTTCAATCTACCAATGGTGTTAATCAACATGGCGACCATCATGCACTTTGGATTGATCCGGTGCGAAAGGGGCATCTCATAAATGGTAATGATGGGGGAATAAATATTTCTTGGGATAATGGCACAAGTTGGTTCAAAGCGAATACTCCTGCTGTTGGGCAATTTTATGCCGTTAACGTAGATCAAGCAATTCCATATAATGTATATGGCGGATTGCAGGACAATGGAGTTTGGTTTGGGCCAAGTAATTATACACCAAGTTTGGCTTGGTATGATGACGGCGAATACCCGTACAAAAGAATTTTAGGTGGTGACGGCATGCAAGTGCAAATAGATACGCGTGACAACAATACAATTTATACTGGCTATCAGTTCGGTAATTATTTCCGAATTGATAAATCAAAACATACTGAAAAAGAAATTCGTCCAACAATGGAATTAGGCGATAAACCTTTGCGATTTAACTGGCAAGCACCTATTTGGTTATCCATTCACAACCAAGATATTTTATACTTTGGCGCACAGCGCTTGTATCGATCGCTCGACCAAGGAGATAAGTTCACAGCAATTTCAACTGATCTTACACAGGGTGGAAGAATCGGTGACGTACCTTATGGAACCATATCAGCTATATGTGAATCGCCAATAAAATTTGGACTACTTTATACTGGTAGTGATGATGGATTAATTCATGTCACAAAGGATGGAGGTGTAACCTGGAAAAAAATCTCTGCTCAACTTCCACAAAATTTGCGTGTGAATAGAATCATTGCATCTGCATTCGTTGAAGGAAGAGTGTATGCGGTACTAAGCGGATTTCAATTTGATAATTTTTCGCCCTACATTTATACATCTGAAAATTACGGCGAAACCTGGGTTCAAATAGGTTTAGATTTACCAATGGAACCAGTAAATGTAATACGCGAAGATCCTGAAAATCTAAACCTTTTATTTGTAGGCACAGACCAAGGACTTTATACTTCAGTAAATCGTGGCCAATCATTTATGCGAATGACAAATAACCTTCCACCTGTAGCAGTACACGATTTAGTAATTCAAAAAATAGCACATGATCTAGTAGTAGGAACCCATGGTAGGTCGATATACATAGCACCAATTGAGGCATTGGAAAAGTTATCAGACAGCATTCAAAAGAAAGAATTGTATTTGTATAAAATAGAAAATGTCAAATTGCAGCCGAATTACGTTTCTATAGATGGGATTTACAAAGAAGTTTTAGAACCTCAAATTAATATAACCTGGTTTTCAAAAAGCGCTGGCCCTACACTTATTCGAATAACTTCCGTTGATAAAAAGAATGAATTTGTTGTATTAAAAGATACAAGCGAACTGGGATTAAATTTTTTAAATTCCAACTTCCCAATTGATTCCGCCAATGTTGAAGCATATACAAAATACCTAAAATATATATATCCAGATGCCAAACCACAAGTATATAGTAAAGGAAGGTGTCTATTGGCTGAAGGCGAATACCTACTTGAGATAGAAATAGCAGGCACTAAACAAAGTTTAGAATTTAAAATAGTACAAGATAAATCAGAGATTGATAATCACAGAATTCCAACTACTCCTACTGATAAAGAGTCGATTGAATTTTTCATTGATAAATAGTTAATTATTAAATGTGATTTATTAACTATTCAATCAGATAAATTCTCTTCATTAAGATTAGTAATGCTTAACTTTGAAAAAAATAGAAGCGTGTATTTTAAATCTTTTTACATACAATTTTGTTTTATTATTATTTTAGGTGTTAATTTTAAATTAGCATCACAAACTTTTTCGATTTCCGGAAATATTGTAGATAGTACAGGGAAACTTCCACTGTTTGGGGCAAGTATAAATCTAAAACCTTTAGGCGATACCCTTTCAAAATTTAATTTTGGTGCAACCACAGATACATTAGGCCATTTTACAATCTCCAATGTTAATATAGGTAATTATCGTTTAAAAGCAGCTGCTATTGGCTACAAACCTTCTGTTCAAAGAATTTCTGTAACCAATTCAAACATTGATCTTGCATCTATAAGTATAAGTAAAAGTGGAATAGTTCTTAAGGATGTAAGCATTGATGAAAAACAAACTAGGACGGAACAAAATGGTGATACAACAGCATTTAACGCCGGTGCTTATAAAACAAATCCTGATGCTACTTCCGAAGATCTTATTAATAAATTACCAGGCATAACCAATCAAAATGGAGTACTAAAAGTAAATGGTGAAGAAGTGAAACAAGTACTTGTAGATGGGAAAGCTTACTTTGGAGATGATGTAAATGCTGGTTTAAAAAACTTACAAGCAGATATGGTGAATAAAGTTCAAGTGTATGATCAAGCAAGTGAACAATCACAGTTTACAGGTTTTGACGATGGGCAAGCAAAAAAGACAATTAATTTAGTTACCAAAAATAAAAACATGAATGGCCAATTTGGAAAGGTTTATGCTGGCTACGGAACAGATGAACGTTACACTGCTGGTATAACTTTAAACCATTTTGACAATGCCAGAAGATTAACTTTTCTTGGATTATCAAATAATATAAATCTCCAGAACTTTAGCATGTCAGATATTTTTGGTAGTTCGAGTGGGAATAAATTTATGGGAGGACGTGGCAGTAGTCGTGGTGGCTCAAGCAATAATTTTTCAGTAGGACAATTAGGAGGAGTCACACAAACAAATTCAATAGGAGTAAATTACTCAGATGAATGGGGTAAAAAAATAAAAGTTACAGGAAGTTATTTTTTAAATCATAGTGATAACGTAAATACGAGTAATTTACTTAGAAATTATTACTTAAATTCTGAAAGCTTTTCTTACTACAAAGAAATAAATGATGCAAGTACAACTAACATCAATAATCGGTTAAACTTCCGATTAGAATACACCATAGACTCGATGAATGCTATGGTTGTTACAACAAAATTAACTTCTCAATTTACAGATTATATTAAAAATTTAGATGGCGGAAATTATTCCATTGTGGACCAGCTTCAAACTTCTATTTTGACAACTAATACCACAAAAAATCTTGGCTACAATTTCTCCAGCGGAATTACCTACCGCCATCGATTTGATAAGCCAAGAAGAACCTTTTCAGTTGACATAAACGGCTCCAATAATCCAAGAACGGGCAACGGTGCTTATTTTTCAACGAATAAATTCACTAGCGATACAACATTGATTGACCAAAGCTCTAATTTAAAATCAACATCTTATTCTGGATCAACATCATTTGCTTGGACAGAACCTATGGGTAAATTCGGACAACTTCTATTTAATTACGTCCCATCAATAACATTGAATTTACAAGATAAAGAAACAGACAATTTTGATTTTAATACAAACGATTTTACACTAATAGATACAGCCCTTACAAACAAATATGAAAATAAATACTACACACACAAAGTAGGAGTCAATTACAGATACAAAAATGCTAAAATGAGTATCATAGTAGGGAACGATTTCCAATATGCAATACTTAACGGAAATCAACAATTTCCATCTACCGTTCAAGTCAAAAAAACATTTCAAAATATACTTCCTACTACCACCCTTAATTACAAATTTATGGATGGTAAGAACCTGAAGATGATTTACCGGACGGCAACTGCTGCACCAAGTATAACACAATTACAACAAATTGTTGACAATACTAATCCATTGCAATTGAAAACTGGAAATCCTGATCTTTCGCAAAATTACGAACAAACTTTTATTGTTCATTATGGAAAAACAAATGCTGAAAAAGCAACTGGTTTTTTTGCCTTTTTCTACTTATCAATGACGAATAACTACATTGCAAATACAACAACAATTGCAAAAAGCGATACCATTGTTAATGCTATTTTTCTGAATCAGGGTTCGCAACTTTCTAATTATGTAAATATGAATGGCTATAAAAATGGTAGAGGATTTCTTACCTATAGCATTCCGCTGACTAAAATAAAATGCAATTTAAGTTTCAATGGTTCTTGCAACTATTCTTTAACACCAGCGTTAATCAACGGACTTACTAATAATTCTCAGAATATTAATTTTGGTCCGGGGTCAACTTTTAGCAGTAACATCAGCGAAAAATTAGATTTCACAATTGCTTACAATGGCAGTTACAATATAATTTCAAATTCGATTCAACAACAAGCCGACGACAATTATTTCACCCATACAGCATCATTTAAAATTAATTGTTTACCCTATAAAGGCATCGTTTTAAACAGCTCAATAGACCAACTATTTTATACTGGTCTAAACCAAGCGTACAACACCAATTTCTTATTATGGAATGCCTCAGTGGGTTACAAGTTTTTGAAAAACAAATCCTTGGAAACCAAAATCAGCGTCTTTGATATTTTAAATCAGAATACAAGTGTAAATCGCGCGGTGACTGAAACTTATATTGAAGACAGCAAAACAAATGTATTGAAACAATATTTTATGTTGACAGTTACCTACAACATCAAAAAGTTGAAAAGTCAAACGCCAACGGTTCCGGTTGAAAATAAGTAGCTCTTCATTTAAAATGTAAGCTAATTAGTTAGAAAAATAGTAAGAAATTTAATGAGAATCGCGTGAATAATTTGGAGCTTCACGCGTAATTACAATATCGTGTGGATGACTTTCACGAATGCCTGCTGCTGTAATTCGAATAAATTTTGCTTCCTGTAGTGCAGCAATATTTTTTGCTCCAACGTAACCCATTCCAGCCCGCAGTCCGCCGATCAACTGAAAAACAACCTCGCCTAAAGTTCCTTTGTATGGCACGCGTCCCGAAATTCCTTCCGGCACCAATTTTCTAATATCATCTTCAACATCTTGAAAATACCGATCCTTTGAACCTTTCTCCATTGCATCCAATGAACCCATACCGCGATAGGTTTTAAATTTTCGGCCTTCAAAAATAATTGTTTCACCAGGCGATTCCTCAACACCAGCAAAAAGCGAACCTGCCATAATTGTACTGGCACCAGCAGCAATCGCTTTCGGTATATCGCCTGTAAATCGAATTCCTCCATCTGCAATAACTGGCACACCTGATTTTTTCAAAGCTTTTGAAACCATCATCACAGCAGTTAATTGAGGAATTCCAACACCTGCAATTACACGAGTTGTACAAATAGAGCCCGGACCAATTCCAACTTTCACGCCATCGGCACCCGCTTTCACAAGAGCCAAGCCAGCTGCTGCAGTTGCTACATTTCCAACAATAACATCAACTTTAGGGAAATTTTTCTTTACCAACTTCAGCATTTGAATTACACCTTTGGAATGTCCATGTGCTGTATCAATAATAAGTGCATCTACTCCGGCATTTACCAAAGCTTGTGCACGCTCAATACCGTCTGATGTAACACCTATGGCTGCAGCAACACGCAAGCGGCCTAAATCATCTTTGCTTGCATTCGGCCTTTCTTTTATTTTGCTGATGTCACGATAGGTAATTAATCCGATGAGTTTATTATTCTTATCAATTACAGGTAACTTTTCAATTTTATTGTGCTGAAGAATTTGCTCTGCTTTTTTTAAATCAGTGACTTTTGTCGTAATGATATTATTAGATGTCATCACTTCACGAACTGGACGTTTAAGGTTTTTCTCGAAACGCAAATCCCTATTTGTAACAATTCCAACCAGTAAACCATTTTTATTTACAATAGGAATCCCTCCTATTTTATTATCGTACATTAATTTCAAAGCATCAGCAATCAAAGCATCCTCATTCAATGTAATTGGATCCTGAATCATTCCACTCTCCGACCGCTTCACACGCCTAACCTGCGCGGCTTGCTGTTCGATAGTCATGTTTTTATGAATTACACCAATACCTCCTTCACGAGCAATTGCTATAGCTAATTCAAATTCTGTAACCGTATCCATTGCCGCGGAAACAATTGGTGAATTAATAAAAATGTTACGAGAAAACTTAGTACAAATATCAACTTCCCTAGGAAGAACCTCGGAGTAAGCCGGTACCAATAGGACATCGTCGTAGGTAAGGCCTTCTCCCAAAAATTTAGAATTGTCAACTGGCATGAGAAAAGTTTTTGAATTTTAAGGTTTATATTAAAATTCGCACAAAGATATGTTTCTGGCGCCTTAAATTCAATTCTAAAAAGAGTTTAGAATACTAAAAAATGAAAATTGACGAAAAAGCAACAGAAATAATAAATATATGGGGATCAATTAACGCAAAAGTGTAACCACGCCTTTTCGATCAATATACTGGCCACTTGCAGATTTAAATGACATCACCCAAACATATACACCAGGTTCACATTTGTGTTCATTATACCTTCCGTTCCACCCCTGTGCGCTATCGCTAGTTTGAAACATTACCTCACCCCAACGATCGAAAATCGTAAAACGATAAGCTTCAATATCTATAAAACCTATGGAAGGAGAAAATAAATCATTTAACCCATTATCATTTGGAGAAAAAGCATTCGGAACATAAACCAATGGCTTTTGAATAACTTCTACATAATTTGAATAGGAGGTATCTGCAAATGCGTAAATATTTCCAGCACCTTCAACTCCTTCAATCTGATAACCAAATTTTCCTATGTACTGGATGTATTGAGAAACATCGTCGACATAAATATTATTAAATGCATTTGTAAATGGGACCGTGTTTATCGGAACAGGATCTGCAATGCCGTCAATAGTCCTGTAAATGTTATAATGAGAAACCCCTCCAGACCATTGATCATAATCATTCCAATTGAGCGTATTGGTGAGCTCATTATTACCCGACGCCTGTAAATAAATAGTATGAGCAATATTTGAAACAAATCCGTTTTGTCCACAACTATCAATTGCAATCATTTTGTAATAATAACTCTGCTTGTCGGCACGAGGAGTTACATCCGTAAATAATAACAATGAATTAGGAGGGTTTGTAGGTCTTGTACCAATTAAAACATATGTCCCCATTAAAGAATCAGACCTTAAAATATCATAGCGAGAAACATCAGCAGCTATGTCAACATATGCTTTTAAATTTACAATTTTTGAACCTGCTACACTTGCCACACGCAAATAATTAAATATCGGTTGCTGAGGAACATTTGCGAAAAGACATACTTGCTCAGAGCTTGCTGTAATGGTGTTACTTATATTATTCGCGACAACATAATAACAATACGTATTAAATTGATTCAAACCAGTGTGTACAAAACTGGAATCTCCAGCAGGAGCTGTACCAGCCAATAAAAATGGTCCAGCATTAGCACTCACATAAATAGAATATCCCCCTAGTCCTCCTGGCATATTTATAAATGCATTCCACTCCAATAATGTTGTAGCATCACAAATATTTAATTGAATAGTCAAAAATATCGAATTTTGAACTGCACTAAAAACGCTAATATTTCCACAAGAATCAAATGCAGCTACAACATAATATTCGCTTTGAACACCACAATTCGAAATGAGATTTTCATAAAAGGTATTACCAATTCCCCATACGGTGTCGATGGCTGTCCAAATTCCATTAATATTTTGATACACTACATATCCAATAACATCATTTGAAGTACTTGCGTTCCACCCAATCAATGCAGTGTTGGTAGATGAAACAGAAACAGAATCTATCAAAGGAATAGCTGGAACAATTGGGTCCTGGAAAAGTGCACCGGCAACATTTGAAACAGAAATACAACCCATAGAATCACCAATTTGAACTACGTAATTCACTTGCGAATTACAAATAGAAAGTGAATCAATATATGTCAATGCTTGTATAGAACTAATCAAAGTCCAAGTCGCAGCGGGATACTCACGATAAATACGGAAAAATGGATATTGTGTAGCTGGTGCAGGATTTGAAATGTTATTCCAATTCAAAATTGCTGCTAAGTTTCCACTGTTAACAACAGTAAGGAATATGCTACTTAGCGTATCTGTAGCATTTGAAAAATACATTCCTCCGCAACCTGATCGCGTTTTAATAAAATAATAAACGGGACCAGCATTTCCATTTGCAGTTACATCAGTATAAGTTAACTGATTGTAATTGAAAATAGAATCTACATGAACATATGGCCCTGCCAGATTTGTAGAAGAATATATATGATACGAATCAAATGACCCTGCTGCATCTATTGGCTGTTCCCATTTTAAAGTAATTGCACCATTGACACCAACAGCAACACAGTGTAAAATAGGAGATAAAACTAAAGGTAGTGCAAGCACAGTAATTGAAACTGTAGCAAATGTTTGTGCAGGCGAGGGACAAACATCATCTTTTGTTTGAAATACAAAATTGTGAGTGCTTGATGGAACATAACATTGATTCGAAAAGTTAATGTGGTTACAATCTGTTTGCCAATTAAAGTTTGTGCTGACGTTAAAAGGTCCCGAAACAGGCGGAGGCGCATTTAAAGTAGCACATGGAGGATTTACACAACCTATTGCAGCATTTATAAACCCTGCGCCAAAATCTTGCCCCGATGCATTAATCGTAATGGTTTGTGGTTGTCCATTTGGAAGTAAGCCTAAATCACTTGCAGAAAGCGTAAAATTTACAAGCGCTCCCGCATACACAGTATCCTGAAAAATCGTATTCGATTGAAATGGAGGAACTACTGATGGTGGCAAATTGGTACCACATGGCAACAATACAACTTGAATATCACGATAAATTTCAGCTATTTTTTGACCACAACGCCATGCCTCTACTTTTATACACGAAACATAATTACCTGAAGTAAATGATGTGTAAGAAATTGATCCTGTAAATGGATTTAAAACTGCGGCAACATTATTCGGATTTAATGTTGGACCAGGCATTGGACTATTAAAAGAAAACGGAACCACAAATGGAATCAAACCAGGATTAAATGCTGCTGGTGGTAAGTTTGTATAGGCATCAAGTGGTTGTGTCCAAGAGTAAGCCAAAGAATCAAGTTCAACATCGCTTGCATTGTGATTGTAAGTGTAAGGATAACCTGTGCAGGTGATTGTCTTGGGGCCTTCCAAAAATTCAGGTGAATTATCATAGCAAGTACCCGTATTCAAACTATTGTAAGGAAACATTATTGCACGCAATGTAAATCCAAATGCAGAGGGATTGAAAAGATTAGATATCACATTATTCCTACAACAATTTTGAAAAGCAAAAATCCAACCTGCAGCTGTTGGTGTTCCAGAAATAGTAATTGCCGCTGATTGGTAAACAAATTCTTCAACTGCACCGGGTGTATTGACTGCAGTGGCACAGGTAATTTGCGGTCCTAATACATTACACTGCGGAGAAATATCAGTTTGCGATACAAGGTTCATCGCAATGGAAGTTAAAGTAGGATGGTTAAAAACATCAAGAACAGCATTAGCAGGACCTACTTGTCCATTACAATCACGGTATAATTTCATGTGAAAAACAAAGGACCCGTTTCCTTGACAAGTCCAAGTTATTTCTCCACCCATCAAATGAGCAGCTTGCAGTTGGTTTGTACCCCCCACAATCAAAAGCAGAAATAACGAAATGCGTTTAAGTAAACGCATAGAAAATAGTATTATTATTGAAGTATAAAGATACGGTTTTCAACTACTTTTTAATAAGCAAAAAACAAAATTTGAGAGACATCTTAACAATAACTAATTTGAAATTTCAAATCATTATGCTATGATCCAAGTTTTTTCACCTGAAAGTATTTTATCAAGCGAAGTTTTTCCTTTTTTAGCAGTAACGGCAGCAATTTGAGCAGTCAAATCATCCTCATAAGTAGGACGATCTTCTACATAAAATACACCAAAAGGACGAGGATTGTGAGGAATCAATGATACATTATCAAACAAGCCAGCAAGCAAACTTGCTTTTGTTTTATCGCGCTCATCATGAATCCAAAGGTCATTTATAGAATTAGTGCTGTCAATGTTAACTATCACTGGCTTTAACCCATCTAACTTTAGACCTTTATCATTGTTATTCCCAAATACCATTGGCATGCCATGCTCAATAAATAGGCATTCTTCCCTCTTAGAATCTTTTTCTGTATAAGGGGAAAAAACTTCATCATTAAAAACAGGGCAATTTTGATAAATCTCAACAAATGCAGTTCCTTTATGCTCATGTGCTCGTTTGAAAATCATCTGTTGATGCTTTGGGTCGCGATCCAAAGAACGAGCAACAAAAGTTGACTTTGCTCCCAAGGCTAATTCTAGTGGATTAAAAGGTTCATCAACTGAACCATAAGGAGTTGATTTAGCGACTATTCCCTTTTGAGAAAGTGGTGAATATTGTCCCTTTGTTAGTCCGTAAATTTCATTGTTAAACATCAAGTATTTGATGTTAAAATTCCTACGCATCAAATGAATAAAATGATTTCCTCCAATTGAAATAGAGTCACCATCACCTGAAATTAACCACACATCAAGCTCTGGATTGGTAGCTTTTACCCCAGAAGCAACGGCAGCTGCGCGACCATGGATACTGTGAAATCCATAAGTATCCATATAATAGGTAAAACGAGAAGAACAACCTATTCCAGAAATAAATACATAGTTTTCTTTCTTTACATCAAAGTCAGGAAACACTTTTTGTACTTGACTGAGAATAGAATAGTCGCCACAACCTGGGCACCATTTTACTTCCTGATCAGAAACAAAATCTTTTGCTGTTTTTTTAGGTGCTAGAGAAATAATATCGCTCATCTTATTTAGAATTTAGAGTTTCAACAATTTTAGATTTCAATTCATCAACTGCAAATGGAAGTCCCTGTACTTTACTATAACTTTCTGCAGGTATTAGGTATTTTGCACGAATCAATGAACACAGCTGTCCCATGTTCATTTCAGGTATCAATACTTTATCAAATCCTTTCAATAATTCACCAAGATTTCTTGGAAAAGGATTCACCCAACGTAAATGAACATGGGCAACATCATGACCTTCTGCAATCAATTCAAGGGTAGCCGTTTTTATAGCTCCATAAGTTGATCCCCAACCAAGAATACAAATTTTAGCTTTTTCCTTTCCGGTATCAACTTTTGCAGGAGGAATAAAGTCAGCAACACGATCTACTTTATTTGCACGTAAATGGGTCATCTTTTCATGATTAACTGAATCATATGATACATTACCCGTTTCATCTTGTTTTTCTAATCCTCCAATACGGTGTTCAAGGCCAGGTGTGCCAGGCTTTGTTCTAGGTCTTACTCCACGATCATCTCGTTTATAAGGTAAGAATTTACCATCTGGATTATTTGACTCTGTTACAAATGTGCAATTGATTGGCGTCAGATTATCAGCGTTAGGAAATTTCCATGGCTCCGATCCATTTGCTACATATCCATCGCTAAGGAAAATTACAGGAGTCATGTGTTCAATAGCAATCCTTGCTGCTTCATAAACTGCTTGGAAACAATCAGCTGGCGTAGCCGCTGCAATCACTGGCATTGGCGCTTCGCCATGTCGACCATATATAGCTTGTAAAAGATCGGACTGCTCCGTTTTTGTTGGCAAACCTGTCGAAGGTCCGCCACGTTGAACGTCAACAATCACCAATGGAATTTCTGTAATTACTGCTAAACCCATCGCCTCTCCTTTCAATGAAAGACCTGGGCCAGATGTTGTTGTTACACCTAATGCTCCTGCATAAGAAGCACCAATAGCAGAGCAAATAGCTGCTATTTCATCTTCCGCTTGAAAAGTTTTTACTCCATTTCCTCTATACTTAGAAAGTTCGTGAAGAATATCAGATGCAGGAGTTATTGGATATGAACCAAGAAACAATTGAATTCCTGCTTTCTCTGCAGCACAAATTAATCCAATTGCTGTTGCGTGATTGCCAGTAATTTGACGGTACACGCCAGGACTCAACTTAGCAACATCAACCTTAAATCGTGTTTTAAATACTTCTGTATTATCACCAAAATTCCAACCCGATTTTAACGCCGTTATATTGGCATTCATTACATCTGGAATTTTCTTAAACTTATCAGTAATAAAACCAATAGTATAATCCATTGACTTATCAAACATCCAAAACAAAAGTCCAAGGACAAACATGTTTTTTGAACGTTCCATTTCCTTATTACCAAGTCCACTCGTAGCAAGAGCATCCTTTACATGTCGCGTAACATCAATTTTATAAACAATAAAATCATCGGTAGAACCATCTTCTAGGGGATTAATTCCCTCAGGATAATGAGCCAATTTGAGATTTTTTTTATCAAATCCAGCTAAATTAACAATTAGGATTCCTCCCTTTTTCAATTTGTGAATGTCTGTTTTTAAAGCGGCTGAGTTCATTGCCACTAAAACATCATACATATCGCCAGGTGTGAAAATTTCTTTACTTCCAAAATTTACTTGGAAGCCAGAAACCCCTGCAACCGTTCCTATAGGAGCGCGAATCTCAGCAGGGAATTCAGGGAAAGTACTAATATCTTGACCTAAAAAGGCAGAAGTGTCAGTAAATTGTGTTCCTGTTAATTGCATTCCATCACCAGAGTCACCAGAAAATCGTACAACAATATTTTCTGCCTCGCGCACATCTGTTACTTTACCAGATTTCAAATCCAATGTATTCATAATATTTTATTAAAATTGCTATGGGTGTAGTGAATCTTTCTTTAATGTCAACTCATCTTTTGATTCCACGTGAGCAGGATCAGGAAGACAACAATCTACAGGACATACAGAAGCACATTGTGGCTCATCATGAAAACCAACACATTCTGTACATTTATCAGGAACGATGTAATAAAAATCGGGTGAAACAGCTGCTTGCTCAGCATCTGCATCAACAGTTAGTCCGCTTTTTGCAGTAAACATTCCCTTTACCTCTGTTTTGTAGGTAAACTGCCAATTTGCAGCTGGTTCGTAAATAGCCCCATTCGGACATTCGGGCTCACAAGCCCCGCAATTGATACAATCTTCAGTGATTATAATTGCCATAATCTCTATTGTTTAAATATTTGGAAAAATTTCGATGTAAAAGTAACCTAAAATTGTATTTAAAAAGTAATATTTGTGCCGAATTTTCAAGCATAGCATTGTTAATATATTTTAAAATGTTGTAATTAATTTAGTAAATACATAAAATTAAGATGGGAGCTGGGTCACTTATACTATTAATAATTTGCGGAATTGCATTTGCGGGGGGCGGAATGCTACTATCAAAAGTATTGGCTAAGTCCAGTAAAAATATAGTTAAAGGAGAGGCATACGAATGTGGTATAGAACCTACTGGCACAAATTGGATTCAGTTCAATGTTGGTTATTACCTTTTCGCTTTAATTTTTCTTATATTCGATGTGGAGCTAATATATATGTATCCCTGGGCAGTTGTTGTAAAAGAAATCGGCTGGACTGCATTTGCTGAAATAATAGTTTTTATGTTCATTCTTTTTATGGGACTTTTGTATGCCTGGAAAAAGGGAGCACTCAAATGGATGTAATTCAAATTGAAAAATATGTCAGAAGAAAATAAAATAGAATTCCCAGGAGAAGTTCACCCCACTGATGGTGGTGGAATTTTAGTCACTAAGCTCGATGATGTCATCAATTGGGCACGCGCAAATTCACTTTGGCCATTGGTTTTTGGAACCAGTTGTTGCGCAATCGAAATGATGTCCGCTGCTGATGCTAAATACGATTGGTCACGATTTGGATTTGAAGTTGCACGTGCGACTCCGCGTCAGGCCGATTTGATAATTGTTGCTGGAACAATTGTTATAAAAATGGCACCTGTTCTTAAACGTCTATACGATCAGATGCCAGAACCAAAATATGTAATTGCTATGGGTGCATGCACTATTTCGGGTGGACCTTTTTTTTACAATACCTATTCAGTCGTTAAAGGTGTAGACCATGTAATCCCCGTTGATGTATATATTCCTGGCTGCCCTCCCCGACCTGAAGCATTGCTACACGCAATGATTACGTTGCAAGAAAAAATTAAAACAGAACATACATCTTTCTCTAAAGGAGTCCCATCGGACAAAAAACCAAAAACTGTTGAAGGATGAATAAAGAAGAATTGAAAATCGCAATTACAGAAATTTTACCTGAAATAACTTTTGATGAAACGGGTGAATTCCTCAATGTATTTGTACCCGCTACAAGTTTACTTCCTTTCATGAATTCGATTAGGAGTAACAATAATTTTGAAATGGATTATCTTTTTTGTTTAACGTGCATCGATTGGAAAGATCATTTTATGATGGTGTATCATTTACACTCTAAAAAACATCGTCATGAATTTGTTGTGAAAGCAAAATTGGAAAACAGAGAAAATCCTGAAATTGAATCCTTGTCAGGAATATGGAAAACGGCTGATTTTCACGAACGAGAAGTTTTTGATTTGTTCGGAATAAACTTCTTACATCATCCTGACTTAAGAAGAATTTTTATGGATGATAATTGGAAAGGATTTCCTCTGAGAAAAGATTATATGGACGAAAACATGATTGAAATATGAGCTTGATGGGCCAAGACGTCCTTACTGAAGATGGTCTGTTCATGGTAAACATTGGACCGCAACATCCGTCCACACACGGAGTGTTACATTTAAAAGTTTGGTTGGACGGTGAAACAATTGTAAAAATTCAACCACATCTCGGTTACATCCATCGCTCCATTGAGAAAATGAGCGAAAATCTTTCGTATCGAAATTTTATTTTCGCTACTAGCAGAATGGATTATTTATCTGCACATATAAATAATGAAGCATGTGCCTTAACCGTAGAAAAGGGCTTAGGCATCCAAGCTCCCCCACGCGCAAAAGTCATTCGCATTTTAATGGCGGAATTAACACGATTAGCTTCTCATCAATTATGGTGGGGTTGTACAGGGCTCGATCTTGGAGCAGTAACACCATTCTTTTATGCTTTCCGTGACCGAGAAGCGATTAACGGCATTATGGAAGAAACATGTGGTGCACGATTGACAATGAATTACATGGTACCTGGAGGAGTGATGTATGATTTGCATCCTAATTTCCAAAAACACACCAAAGATGTAATGGCATCGATTAAAAAAAATCTTGCTGATTACGATAATTTACTTACAGGAAATGTGATTTTTGAAATGCGTACAAAGGGTGTTGGAGTATTATCAAAAGAAGATGCGATATCTTTCGGTTGTACGGGGCCAACTGCGCGTGCATCTGGAGTAAGTTGTGATATAAGAAAACTGTTTCCTTACAGTGGATATGAAAATGTACAATTTGACGAGATCCTTGCTACCGGTGGAGATTGCTACGATCGTTACATGTGTAGAATGGCTGAGATGAGACAGTCTGTAAACATCATTGAACAATTAATTGATACTATTCCCGAAGGCGATTTTCAAGAGAAAACAAAAGCAGTCATTAAACTTCCTAAAGGAGAATTTTACCAACGAGTAGAAACTGCTCGTGGTGAGTTAGGTGTTTACATTGTAAGTGATGGAGCCGCATCGCCTTACAGAGTAAAATATCGCTCACCTGGTTTCAGCAATCTTTCTGCATTATCACAGATGGCTCAAGGAGTAAAAATTGGCGACCTCGTTGCTATTATGGCAACAATTGATTTAGTAATTCCTGATATAGACAGATAGTGAAAACAATATTTTTAATTAGCTTATCGTCACTCGCACGTCATATACATATATGGCTAGAAGAATTAATTGGTAACCCGAATGGAGTGTACATAACAGAAATGACAATAGTCGGAATTTCACTAATTGTCTTTTTAGTAGTGCTCTGTTTTTTCCTTGGTTATGCCGAAAGAAAAGTTGCTGCATTCATGCAAATTCGACTTGGACCAAATCGTGTTGGACCGCAAGGAAGTTTACAAATCGTTGCAGATACCGTTAAATTACTTTTTAAAGAAGGGCTCACACCAACAGCTGCCGACAAATTTCTTTTTCACCTCGCGCCACTCATAATGGTAATCACTGCAATGCTTGCCTTAGCTCCAATAGCATTTGCAAAAGATTTCCAAATTTTTGATATGAGCATTGGCGTACTTTATGTCGCTTCTGTTTCATCCATGGCAGTAATCGGAATATTAATGGCAGGTTGGTCGAGTTACAATAAATACTCATTGCTCGGAGCCATGCGAAGTGGAGCACAGATTGTTTCATATGAATTATCAGTAGGACTCTCTTTAATTTCAATTGTAATATTGACAGGTAGTTTAAAAATGTCGGATATTGTAATGAGTCAGAGTGATGGCTGGTGGCTTTTCAAAGGACATATTCCTATTCTAATTTCATTCGTTATTTTTATTATCGCATCTACCGCTGAAATAAACAGAGCACCTTTTGATTTGACAGAAGCAGAATCAGAATTAACCGGAGGTTTCCATACCGAATACTCTGGAATGAAATTCGCAATGTTTTTACTTTCAGAATACATTAACCTATTTATTGTATCCGCAATTGCTGCAACACTTTTCTTAGGTGGATGGATGCCTTTACACTTTGGACATTGGGAAGGATTTAACCATGTTATGGATTATATCCCGTCCTCCATTTGGTTTTTAGGAAAAACATTTATTATCATATTTATTATAATGTGGTTTCGCTGGACATTTCCACGCTTACGTGTAGATCAACTGCTGAATCTCGAATGGAAATATTTACTACCAATTAGTATGGTCAACATACTTGTGGTTACACTAATGGCAATAATGGGCTGGCACTTTTAAAAAATATAAATGAAAGAACCTGGGTATTTTAAAACCATTTACTTGTCTGTCATATCACTTCTGAAAGGAATGAAAATGACCGGATATTATTTCACGCACCTGAAAGAAATACAAACTGAACAATACCCTGATAACCGAGCGACACTTGTAATGGCAGATCGTTTTCGTGGCGAAGTTATCATGCCGCACAATGATTTAAATGAGCACAGTTGTACCGGTTGTCAGGCATGTGAAATTGCTTGTCCGAATGGAACAATAAAAATTATTACCAAACAAGAAATTTTAGCAGACGGAAAAAAGAAAAAAGCAATCGATCAATTTGTGTACCACCTTGATCTTTGTACGATGTGTAATCTTTGCATTGTTGCTTGTCCAACTGATGCCATTAAAATGGGACATGAATTTGAACACAGTGTATTCGATAAATCACAATTGAAAAAAATTCTAAATGTGAAAGGTTCAAAAGTTAAAGCAGGAGTAGAATAATATGAGCGCAAATACAATCCTATTTTATATTTTGGCTACTATAATTATTGGTGGTGCGATAATGGCAGTTACCAGTCTTAAAATTTTTCGTGCAGCAATCTATCTTTTGTTTTCACTCATTGGAATTGCGGGATTGTATTTCTGGTTGAATTATGAATTTCTTGCTGCCGTGCAAATTGTCGTTTATGTAGGAGGAATTGTTGTCTTAATTATTTTTTCCATTTTCTTAACGCACGGCTCAGGGGAAGACATGACAGCACCAAAACTTTCACGGTCTATTTTTGGAGCCATTGCAGCTGCCTGTGGATTTTCACTTACACTTTGCATCATCAACCAACACCATTTTTTAGTTTCTACTTCAAAAGCAATTGAACCATCAGTACAAAATATTGGCAGACAAATGTTAAGCACCACAGCACATGGTTATGTACTTCCTTTTGAGGTAATCAGTATTTTATTGCTAGCTGCCATGATTGGCGCAATTGTAATTGCCATAAAAATTAAACCAAAAGCATGATTGAAATTGGAATAGCACAACTATTGGTCGTAAGTACAGCGCTATTTTTTATAGGCGTGTACGGGTTTTTAACACGAAGAAACATGGTCACCATGTTGATGTCGATTGAATTGATTTTGAATGCTGTCAATATTAATTTTATTGCTTTCAATAAATACCTGTTCCCACATAAGCTTGATGGCTTATTTTTTACAATCATCATCATTACTATCGCTGCTGCTGAAGCAGCTGTGGCAATTGCAATTATTATCAACCTTTACCGAAAATATAAATCCATTGATGTGGAAGATGCTAATTCCATGAGATTCTAATTATGTTGCACTCTAAACTCATTACGCTTGTACCGCTATTACCTTTTGCAGTATTTCTGCTTACAGGATTGTTTGGCAGAAAGTACCTGAAGAATTTCTCGGGAATTCTTGGGACACTCGGCTTGTTCGTGACATTTATAATTTCAATTTATACTGCTTACGAATATTTCTTTGTGCAGGGTAGAGATGCAAATGGCATATTCCAACAAATTATTGCATTCAAATATACATGGCTAGAATTTTCACCCGGTCTTTCTATTGATATGGGAATCATTCTCGATCCAATTTCCATAATGATGATTGTGGTGGTAACTTTTATTTCCCTTATGGTTCACATTTACAGTATGGGCTATATGAAAGGGGAAGAACGCTATGCTACTTATTTTTCTTTTCTATCGCTCTTTACATTCTCAATGTTAGGGCTAGTGCTTGCATGTAATATTTTTCAGATTTATATTTTTTGGGAATTGGTTGGTCTTTCTTCCTTCTTATTAATTGGATATTATTACGACAAACCATCTGCAGTTGCTGCAGCAAAAAAAGCATTCATCGTAACACGCTTTGCAGATTTAGGTTTTTTAATTGGTATTCTAATTCTAGCATTCTACAGCCACACACTCGACTTTCAAACGCTCATTGAACGATTTACAAATCACTCCGAATTTTATACAGCAGTAACAGCTGCTTCGTTCATGGGTGTATCTGCATTAACATGGGGATTAGTTTTAGTTTTTATTGGCGGTGCTGGTAAATCTGCAATGTTTCCCTTACACGTTTGGTTACCCGATGCAATGGAAGGTCCGACACCCGTTTCTGCTTTAATTCATGCGGCTACAATGGTTGTTGCTGGGGTTTTCCTCGTAGCCAGATTATTTCCTGTTTTCTCTTTGTCGTGTCCACCAGCTTTAGATGTAGTAACCTATGTTGGAATATTTTCTTCCCTCTTCGCGGCAATCATCGCTTGTACTCAAACCGATATCAAACGCGTACTCGCCTACTCCACCATGTCGCAAATCGGATTTATGATGTTTGCATTGGGCGTTTCTGGATATGGCGCTGAACACGGATTAGGATATATGGCATCTATGTTTCATTTGTTCACGCATGCCATGTTCAAAGCATTACTTTTTCTTGGTGCAGGTGCTGTAATTCATTTTATCCACAGCAATGAAATGAAAGATATGGGTGGATTAAAAAAGGCAATGCCTATAACGCACATTACTTTTTTAATTGCATGTTTAGCCATTGCAGGTATTCCTCCATTCGCAGGATTTTTCTCGAAGGAAGAAATACTTGCAGCTGCTTTTGAAAATAACAAATTTGTATTCGTCTTAGCATTAATCACAGCTGGAATTACAGCATTCTACATGTTCCGTCTTTATTTCAATATTTTTTGGAGTAAAAAAGCAAATGACAATCATTCCAATGCGTCACATGGAGAAGGATCAAAAACAATGTTGGTTCCTCTTTGCATTTTGGCACTGTGTGCAATTTTTGTTGGATTTATTCCATTCGGACATTTTGTTTCGAGCGACGGAAAAATCTTATCGACTGAATTCCACCTCCTATTTTCAATAGGTCCAGTACTCATTGCTATACTTGGAATTGCGCTTGCTACCCTACTCTACAAAAAAGAAAATCCAAAAGCAGATCGTATTTCTAAAACAATGGGATTATTTTACAATGCTGCCTACAAGAAATTTTACATAGACGAAATTTATTTATTTGTTACTCAAAAAATTGTTTTCAATTTAATTGGCAGGCCAGCTGCATGGATTGATAAAAATATTGTGGATGCTAGCATTAATCTTTCCGCAACACTTACTGAAAAATTAGCGGAAACTATTCGTCCTGTTCAATCAGGGAAATTGCAACAATATGCAGTTTACTTTTTTGGCGGCATGCTTGGCTTTGCATTACTATTCATCTATTTCTGGAAAAATTAATTGATCACATGAATCTGACCTTACTGCTTCTTGTTCCGATGCTGACTGCACTTGTAATACTTACTTGCAGAGATCTTTTCAGCGTTCGCTGGGTAGCATTCATTGGCTCGGTGATTCAATTAGCTCTTGGCGGTATGTTATTGGTGCAATACAACGCCGCACGCGCTGCCGGAAATACAGCTCAAATGCTTTTTGAATCCAGAACATCTTGGTATGCTGCATGGAACATTGAATATTATGTCGGTGTTGATGGAATTTCAATTGCAATGATTTTACTTACTGCATTTGTTGTGGCAGCAGGCGTTTTAATTTCCTGGAAGATGGAAGTTTTAACCAAAGAATTTTTCTTCTTGCTGATGCTTTTAAGTGTTGGAGCGTATGGATTTTTTATCTCATTAGATTTATTCACCATGTTCTTTTTCCTAGAAATTGCAGTGCTTCCTAAATTCCTTTTAATAGCAATTTGGGGAAGCGGCAAAAAAGAATACAGTGCAATGAAACTTGCTTTGATGTTAATGGCAGGATCTGCACTTGTCCTAATCGGAATTTTAGGTATTTATTTCAACACCAATGATGGAAGTGGCCATCACACTTTTGATATTCTAAAAATTTCACAGCAACATATTCCGCTTGGCATTCAAACTTGGATGTTTCCAATCGTATTCACAGGATTCGGAATATTCACTGCAATGTTTCCATTTCATACTTGGGCTCCCGACGGACACTCTTCCGCGCCAACAGCCGCCTCTATGTTCTTAGCTGGTATTTCAATGAAACTTGGTGGGTATGGATGTCTTCGAGTGGCAACTTATTTAATGCCCGAAGGTGCGCATCAATATTCAGGAGCTATTATTTTAGTAGCGACTATTGCAATTATTTATGGTGCTTTCGCAACACTGATGCAAAAAGATCTCAAATACATCAATGCTTATTCCTCTATTTCGCACTGTGGATTTGTTTTGTTAGGAATTGGAATGCTAACTAAAACGGCCATCATGGGCGCAGTGATGCAAATGGTATCACATGGCTTGATGACGGCACTTTTCTTCGGAGCAATTGGAATGATGTATGAACGCACACACACACGACAAGTTGCACAGCTGGGCGGTTTACTAAAATCAATTCCATTTATTGGTGTGGTATTCATTATAGCAGGTTTATGTTCATTGGGACTTCCTGGATTAAGTGGATTTGTTGCGGAGATGACAATTTTTATGGGAGCATGGGAAGTACATCACTTTTGGTTTCGATTGGCAACAATTTTAGCATGTGCTTCTATTGTTGTTACAGCTGTATATATTCTTCGCGCTGCAGGTTCATCATTTATGGGTCCAGTAACCGATGGTAATTTTCTTAAGTTAAAAGACGCAAGCTGGAATGAAAAATTAGCGTCAATCGTATTAATTGTTGCCATTTTATCAATAGGAATGGCGCCATTCTGGTTAACTAATTTAGTTGGGCCAGATTCACAACTAATTATGGATCGTCTTTTAAATATAGCAGGGCACTGAAATTATGGGAAATGATTTTTTCTTATTAATGAAACCAGAGTTGAGTTTGATACTCATCATCTTTATTGCGCTGTTCCTAAAAATATGGGATGGCATAAAATCTAATGCAACATTATTGATCATTGTAAATATTTTATTATTTGCAAATTTGATTTTTGGGTTTTTGATGAATAAAGAAGGAACCTTATTCAGTGGAATGTATCACACCAACGATTTAATTGTTTTAGGGAAAAATATCCTTGCATTTGGAACCTGTTTAATTTCCTTGATTGCTTATGATTGGCTGAAAAAACATGAGCACTTGATTGAGTTTTATATTTTGATGCTCTCCACACTTTTGGGAATGAACTTTATGATTTCCGCAAACAATTTCATGATGTTATTTTTAGGACTGGAACTTTCTACAATTCCACTAGCGGCGCTTTGTAATTTCAATTTGGATAAACTAAAATCTTCTGAAGCAGCGTTAAAATTAATTCTTTCTTCAGCTTTTGCATCTGGTGTTTTGCTGTTGGGAATTTCCTTTATTTATGGAACAACTGGCACACTTAATTTTTCTGAAATTAAAACACAACTTGACGGAGGTAATTTACAACTACTCGCACTTATTTTTGTGTTCATTGGATTCGCCTTTAAACTTTCGGTTGTTCCGTTTCACTTCTGGACTGCCGATGTCTATGAAGGTTCACCAACAGTGGTAACTGCTTACTTGTCTGTCATTTCTAAAGGTGCTATTGTTCTTGTTTTCATCACAACTTTATTAAATTTATTTGAAAGTCTAGGTCCAATTTGGCAAAACATGATGATTTTATCAATTTTGTTGACAATAACTATTGGAAATCTTTTTGCAATACGGCAGGAAAACATAAAGCGTTTCCTTGCTTTTTCATCCATTACACAAGTTGGATATATTTTACTTGGATTTACAAATGGAGGAACGCAAGGATCTGCTGCCGCACTATATTTTGTTTTAATATATATTCTCTCCAATTGTGCAGCATTCGGAATCATTAACATGGTTGCAGTTCAAAATGGCAAAGAAAACATTAGTGACTTCAAAAGTTTTTATGAAAATAATCCTACTTTAAGTTGGGTATTAGCAGTAGCACTTTTTTCGCTTGCGGGAATTCCACCGACAGCAGGCTTTTTCGGAAAAATGTTTTTAATTACGGCGGGAGCAGCGAAAGGAAATTATTTACTCATTGGATTTGCTGCTTTAAACATGGTGGTTTCATTGTACTACTACTTAAATATTGTAAAAGTAATTTTCAGCAGAGATGGTGAAAACAAAATGGAAGTAATTAAAGGATCAACACCTGGAAAAATTGCATTGGGAATTTCTATGCTTGGTGTGCTAGTAACAGGATTTTATAGTGGCATCTACGATTATATTATTTTTTTATTGAAATAAAAATTTAGCTTAAAATGGCACTTAATCCGAACCACGCATTTGAAGATTTAGAAGGAGTAAAATGCTCAATCGTTGAAAAGAACTGCACACAAGAAAGAGCAGATTTCTTAAAAACATTATTAGCATTCAACAAGTTTACTGTACAGGTTGTAAAAAGTCCTCCTCCCAAAGTAGCTCCTGCAAAACCTGCTCCTCCACTTGCTGAAGGAGAAGTTGCTCCACCGCCACCACCCGCTCCACCGGCGCCTCCAACTACCTTTACAGTTGGCGTTACCGATCTTTCCTTTAATCCAATCAGCGCTGTTTACAACAAAGAATTACAAACACCGGGGAAACAATTTGTGGATGTAAAATACTGGAAACAGGAATTGGATGCCCCATCAACGCAGAAGTGGTATTGGGAGCAATAAAATAATTTTAGGAAAATCATTTAAACAAGCAAGCCCCACATTTCTGTGAGGCTTTTTTGCGGAACGGACGGGACTCGAACCCGCGACCTCCGCCGTGACAGGGCGGCATTCTAACCAGCTGAACTACCGATCCAATTGACAATAAAGGTAATGAACTTAAGTGTAATCTGTGATCCCGCTGGGAGAGCTCCGAAGGAGCGATGCTCCCGTAATTTACGGGAAACGAATTTCAGCGAAATTAAAAAAAAGAACTATACTCTGTGATCCCGCTGGGATTCGAACCCAGGGCCCCTACATTAAAAGTGTAATGCTCTACCAGCTGAGCTACGGAATCATCGCATCTAATTCCTTAAACGCGGGTGCAAAGATATGTTCTTATACGAGTTCTACAAATTGTTTTTTCACATTTTTTTAACCATTTAGATTCATCACTAATTTTGTAGAATAATCAATGAGCAAATAATTGTTTATCTTTAAATAAGTAATCATTTTTATATGCCTGCATTTGAAGCTGAATTATTAAAAGGTTTTGCCTCCTTAGCATTTGGAGCAAGTAACACTGAAGCTATTAAAGTATTTGGAAATGCTGAAGCAAATGAAGAAATGGAAGCCATTGATGGAAGTAAATCGGCAATTTGGCATTATTGGTCAAAAGGATTCACCCTTTTTTTTGATGGCCCACAAACAAATCGCTTCTGTTGCGCTGAAATTGATAAATCAGTTGAACTTAAATTATTTGAAAAAACTATCTTTTCATTAAGCCCAGACCAACTCAAAAAACTACTTGTTGAAAATGGGTTCAAAGAAATGGAGGAAGAAATGCACGAATGGGGAGAAAAACGTATTACTTTCGACGACGCAATGGCGGACTTCTACTTTGTAAACCAAACCTTGGTATCTGTCAACTATAGTGCAAGCAAATCATTATAACATTAATTTAACTATTAAAAAAAGAACTAATTACTATGCGCATTTTTCTTGTTGGATTTATGGGTAGCGGAAAATCCCAAATGGGTGCTGCTCTTGCTAAAGAACTGAATGTTAATTTTTTTGACCTTGACAAAGAAATTGAGAAAAAAGCGGGGAAAGATGTCTCTGCAATTTTCGCTGATGAAAGTGAAAAAAAATTTCGCGAAATAGAGAAAAAAACACTTGTTGAACTTCTTAAACAAGATGACTACGTTCTCTCCTGCGGTGGTGGCACTCCTTGCTTTTCAGATAACATGAAAAAGATGAACGAATCTGGTGTTGTCATTTATTTAAAAATGAGCACCGACCATCTAGTGGAAAGGTTGGAAACAGATAAAGATTCTCGTCCAATGTTAAAAGGGAAATCAGGTCACGAACTTTGGACACTTGTGAACGATATGCTACAGGAAAGAGAAGTTGATTATTTAAAAGCAAAATATAAAGTACGTGCAAAAGATCTGAAACCTACAGAACTTGCTGAATTCATTCAACTTTATGAATTGCAATCTGCTGATGAAGAAACAGAAGAGGAAGAAGCTGATTAATTATTATAAATATTCTGTAAAAAATGCTCGGTGACATCCGAGCTTTTTTATGAACTAAAGTACCCTTCGAATTCACTAACTTTACCTCGCAATTAAAATTATATGACAAGCGCTAAAACAAATACTAATATCAATTTTAACAAAAACGAAGATTCTATGAAGCAGTTAATTTCTGCGATGGAAAAAAGGTTTGATAAAGTTGCACTTGGTGGTGGTAAAGCACGATTAGAGAAACAAAAAGAACAAGGTAAATTAACCGTTCGCGAACGCATAGATTATCTTTTAGATAAAGACAGCAATCGAATAGAAATTGGCGCCTTTGCAGGTGATGGTATGTACGAGGAGCATGGTGGATGTCCATCAGGTGGCGTAGTTGTGATGATCGGTTATGTCAATAAAAAACAATGCATCGTTGTAGCCAATGACGCAACGGTAAAAGCCGGTGCTTGGTTTCCAATTACAGGAAAGAAAAATTTACGTGCGCAGGAAATAGCAATGGAAAATCGTTTACCAATAATTTATCTTGTTGACAGCGCAGGTGTTTATTTACCAATGCAAGATGAAATTTTTCCAGATAAAGAAAACTTCGGTAGAATTTTCAGAAACAACGCTATCATGTCGTCGGAAGGAATTCTTCAAATTTCCGCAATCATGGGCTCTTGTGTTGCCGGTGGTGCATATTTACCAATTATGAGCGATGAAGCCATGATTGTAGATAAAACAGGAACTATTTTTCTTGCAGGATCTTATTTAGTAAAAGCTGCAATCGGTGAGTCGATTGACAACGAAACTTTAGGCGGTGCTACAACTCATTGTGAAATTTCAGGTGTGACAGATTACAAATGCAAAGACGATAAAGATTGTTTAGATCGCATTCGAAATATAATTGATAAAGTTGGTGATTATGATAAAGCTGGATTTAATCGAGCTACTCCTACTCTACCTAAATTAGATGCTAAAGAGATTCTGGGAATAATCCCCGATTCGCGAGAGAAACCATACGAAATGCGTGAGATAATAAAGCGCTTGGTGGATGATTCAGATTTCGAAGAATACAAAGAGTTATTTGGCCAATCTATTGTTTGCGGATTGGGAAGAGTTGACGGTTGGGCAGTTGGAATTGTTGCAAATCAAAGAACTGTTGTAAAAAGTAAAAAAGGTGAAATGCAATTTGGTGGAGTCATTTATTCTGATTCTGCTGATAAAGCTGCACGATTCATTATGAATTGCAATCAGAAAAAAATTCCATTGGTATTTTTACAAGATGTAACCGGTTTTATGGTTGGTTCCCGTTCTGAGCAAGGAGGAATTATTAAAGACGGAGCAAAACTCGTCAACGCAATGAGTAATTCAGTTGTTCCTAAATTTACGATCATCATCGGAAATTCATACGGTGCAGGAAATTACGCGATGTGTGGCAAAGCGTTTGATCCAAGGTTGATTGTTGGTTGGCCTACTGCGCAAATTGCAGTAATGGGTGGCGCACAAGCAGCAAAAGTTTTATTGCAAATTCAAGTTAGTTCGTTGAAAACTCAAGGCAAAAAAGAAATTAGTCCAGAAGAAGAAAAAGAATTATTAGCTAAAATAACAGAAAAATATACCGCGCAAACTTCGCCCTATTATGCCGCAGCGCGCTTATGGGTAGACAACATCATTCATCCACTTGATACGCGCAAATGGATTTCAATGGGCATAGAAGCGGCAAACCATTCGCCAATAAAAAAGCAGTATAACACTGGCATTTTGCAAACCTGAAATACCTAACAAAAAATGAAATCTCATTGGCGGATTAATTTTCATTCTTTTACCGTACATTTGCATCACAACAAACGCCCCTGCTTAGTATGCAGGATTAAATAGATAGATGATTAATATTACATTGCCAGATGGTGCCGTTCGTGAATATGAAAATGGTACTACAGCCCTTGAAGTAGCACTTTCAATAAGTGAAGGGCTTGCACGAAATGTTCTTGGAGCAAAAATTAACGGTGAACTGTGGGATGCCACACGTCCAATTAATACTGATTCCAACCTACAACTACTAACTTGGAATGACCTACAAGGAAAAGAAACAATGTGGCACTCTTCTGCACATTTAATGGCAGAGGCACTTGAATTCCTATACCCTGGAGTGAAGTTCGGAATTGGACCACCAATTGAAACTGGATTTTACTACGATATCGACCTTGGCGAAAAAACTCTTTCCTCAGATGATTTTTCTAAAATTGAAAAGAAAATCATCGAGCTTGCACAAAAGAAAAATGTTTTTTTAAGAAAAGAAGTTTCAAAGTCAGATGCGATTTCTTATTTCAAAGAAAAAGGAGACGAATACAAACTCGATTTATTGGAAGGTCTTGAAGACGGAAAAATAACTTTCTATACACAAGGGCAATTTACAGATTTATGCCGCGGACCACATATTCCAAATACAGGATTTATTAAAGCGGTAAAATTATTGAGTCTTGCTGGTGCTTATTGGCGCGGTGATGAAACAAAAAAACAACTGACTCGAATTTACGGTGTTACTTTTCCAAAGCAAAAAGAGCTTGACGAATATTTAGTCATGCTCGAAGAAGCAAAAAAGCGTGACCATAGAAAATTAGGAAGAGAATTGGAATTATTCGCATTCTCAGAAAAAGTAGGAATGGGTTTACCGTTGTGGTTGCCAAATGGAACTGCCTTACGTGAACGATTACAAAACTTTTTACAAAAAGCACAAATTAAAGCAGGCTATTTGCCTGTTATAACACCGCACATTGGACACAAGCAATTGTATGTCACTTCTGGGCATTATGAAAAATACGGAAAGGATTCTTTTCAACCAATCAAAACACCACACGAAGGAGAAGAGTTTTTTTTGAAACCAATGAATTGTCCACATCACTGCGAAATTTATAAAACAAAACCTCGTTCATACAAAGATTTGCCAGTGCGGTATGCTGAATTCGGAACCGTATATCGCTACGAACAACACGGAGAATTGCATGGACTAACTCGCGTTCGTGGCTTTACACAAGACGATGCGCATTTATTTTGTCGTCCTGATCAAGTGAAAGAAGAATTTTGTAAAGTAATCGATTTAGTACTTTATGTTTTTAACGCTTTAGGTTTTAAAGATTATACTGCACAAATTTCATTAAGAGATAAAGTTGACCGTTCCAAATACATCGGCAGCAATGAGAATTGGGAAAAAGCAGAAAATTCTATTATTGAAGCGGCGGCAGAAAAAGGTTTGAAAACGATTATAGAATATGGTGAAGCAGCTTTCTATGGACCTAAATTAGATTTCATGGTTCGTGATGCTATTGGAAGAAAATGGCAGTTGGGAACTATTCAGGTCGATTACAATTTACCTGAGCGATTTGAATTAGAATATACAGGAGCCGACAATCAAAAGCATCGACCAGTAATGATTCATAGAGCACCATTTGGTTCAATGGAGCGATTTGTGGCTGTATTAATTGAACATTGTGCTGGTAAATTCCCTTTATGGCTAACACCAGAGCAAGTTGGAATTTTACCTATCAGTGATAAGTACATAGACTATGCATTGAAAGTTCAAGAAATGCTCAAAATTTCCGATATTCGTGCTTACGTAGATAGTCGATCTGAAAAAATTGGAAAGAAAATTCGTGATACTGAAATTAAAAAAGTTCCCTACATGCTTATTCTAGGTGAAAAAGAAGAAGCAGATGGAACCGTTTCTGTTAGAAAACAAGGAGACGCAGAGCACGGTGACAAAGGAACAATGGACATTTCAGCATTTGCAGATTTAATAAATTTAGAAGTAAAAGAAAGAATAGAATCATTTAATAATTAACTGAAGTTTAACTAAAAACCCGGAGGTCACAATCGCAGCTCCTTTTAACCCAAACAATCGCCCACGCCCGTTCACCCCAACCGGTCCTCGTCCGCCTTTTCAGCGTGGAGCAAGAATGCCAAGAAAAGAAGATCTTCACCGTATCAATGAAAAAATTCGCGACGTTACGAATGTGCGCGTAGTTGGTGAAGGAGTCGAACAAGGATTATTCTCCATTGAAAAAGCACTAGAAATTGCAAAAGAAGCTGGTCTCGATTTGGTGGAAATTGTTCCCAACGCAGATCCTCCAGTTTGTCGCGTAGTAGAATATAAAAAGTTTCTTTACGAGCAAAAAAAGAAACAAAAAGAAATGAAATCCAAAGCGACGAAAGTAGTCGTGAAAGAAATTCGTTTCGGTCCACACACAGATGATCATGATTTTAATTTCAAGAAAAATCACGCGATAAAATTCCTCGAAGCAGGTGCAAAGGTGAAAGCTTATGTTATGTTCCGAGGGCGTACCATCGTGTTTAAACAACAAGGAGAAATTCTTCTTTTGAAATTTGCACAGGAAGTGGAAGAAGTTGGGAAAGTGGAGCAATTGCCACTTTTAGAGGGTAAGCGTATGTTTATGTTATTGGCACCAAAGAAGAAAAAGTAATTAATAATCTGAATAAAGAAATTGGGAAGTTTTGGTTTGAAGGCCAATAGCTCCCAATTTTTATTTTACAGCAGTCCATTTTAGAACTATTTCATCAAAATAGACTTAATTATACACTTTTCAAATTCGAAATCCCCTATATTAAAAGTATTTTCCTACATTTGCACCCCGTTAGGAATGGACCTACGGGAAAACAAGAATAGTTTTATGCCAAAGATGAAAACCAATTCCAGTGCTAAGAAGAGATTCAAGATCACTGGGTCGGGTAAAATCAAGCGTAAACATGCCTACAAGCGTCACATTCTTACAAAAAAAGGAACGAAGCAAAAGCGTCGTTTAGCTAAAAGCGGACTAGTATCTAAACAAGATACAAACAACGTGAAAGCACTCCTTTGCATGTAGAATTACGCAAAAGCAGTTTCACTGGTTTATTCGAAAAACATTAAGTTAAACCCGGTTCTCAAGCATTAAAGTTCTCTTCAATGAGACGCTGACAGCCAAAACGAAAAAAAGAAATGCCAAGAAGTGTCAATCACGTAGCTTCCCGTGCAAAACGGAAGAAGGTCCTCAAAATGACTAAAGGTTATTTTGGAGCCCGCAAAAATGTTTGGACCGTAGCAAAAAACACCCTTGAAAAAGGACTTGTTTACGCCTACAGAGATCGCAAACAAAAGAAACGCAACTTTCGCTCACTTTGGATTCAGCGTATCAACGCCGGTGTTCGTGAACACGGATTATCTTACTCGCAATTTATAGATATGGCGAACAAGAAAGGCGTTACTTTGAATCGTAAAACTTTAGCTGATTTGGCGATGAATCACCCGGAAGCTTTTGCTGCCGTAATTAATTCTGTAAAATAGCCAATTCTATTTCATACAATAAAAAAAGCGTTTCAAAATGAAACGCTTTTTTTATTGGTAAAAATTTTAATTACTTTTTCGAAACCATTTCCATTACTTCATTGCTAACACCAGTCATGGAATAACCTCCATCATGAAATAAATTTTGCATGGTAACCATTCTACTTAAATCGGAAAACATTAGTATGCAATAATTAGCGCAGTCTTCTGCCGTGGCATTTCCCAGGGGAGATAATTTTTGTGCATAATCATAAAAATCTTCAAACCCTTTTATTCCACTTCCTGCTGTTGTTTTGGTTGGAGATTGAGAAATGGTATTGACACGAACATTTTTATGCTTGCCATAATGATAACCGAAACTGCGTGCAATAGACTCAAGCATTGCTTTCGCATCAGCCATATCTGTATAAAAAGAAAAAGTTCTTTGCGAAGCAATGTAAGAAAGGCCAACTACAGAACCCCATTCGTTCATTGCATCCAATTGATAAGCCGCTGACATCATTTTATGAAATGACATTGAACTTACATCGACTGATTTCATGTAGTAATCATAATTCAATTCTGGGTATGGAATATTTTTACGAATATTCGCTGACATACCAATTGAATGTAAAACAAAATCAATTTTACCTCCAAGAATTTCCTGTGATTGGGTGAATAAATTTTTCAATTCATCCATGTTTGTTGCATCAGCAGGAATAATTTTAGAACCTGTTTTTTCAGCAAGTTTATTTATTTCTCCCATGCGCATAGCAATCGGAGCGTTGGTAAGAGTAAAAATTGCTCCTTCTTCGTGTGCTTTCTCGGCAACTTTCCATGCGATAGAATTAGCATCGAGTGCGCCGGAGATAATACCGCGTTTTCCTTTTAGAAGATTATATGACATAAATTAGTTTATTGGTTAACAAAGATAAAGAGAATACGATAGGAAAGAACTTTAATTTCAATTTTGCTTTTCAAAAAAAGAAATCAAAAACATACAATAACAATCGTACTAAATTACATATTTCAACCTTTCAATAACTCTTTCGCGTTGCGTAAAGCGGCATCCCCAACCTTTCCTGCACTTAACATTTTGGCAATTTCTTCCACACGTTCCTCTTTATTCAACTGCTTAATTCTAGTAACTGTGCGCTTTCCCTGCTCCTGCTTATAAACGAATAAATGCGTTTTTCCCTTACATGCTACTTGAGGTAAATGCGTAATTGTAATCACTTGCATAGTTGCAGCCATTTTTTCCAAAATACTTCCCGTTTTAGCAGCAATATCTCCTGAAATTCCAGCATCAATCTCATCAAAAATAATAGTAGGCAAGGCAGTATGCTTGGCAAGCAATGATTTCAAACTCAACATGAATCGAGACAACTCCCCTCCTGAAGCAACTTTGCTCAAGGGTTGTGCATCACTGCCTTTGTTAGCGGAAAATAAAAAAGTCACTTTATCCAAACCCGTTTCCTTATACTCCTTCAATTGTTCCATTGAAATATTTAATTCAGCATTGGCCATTCCAAGCTGTGTCAATGTTTCTTTTACGGATTTTGAAAATTGAGGAGCTGCTGCTGCACGTTTCTTCGTTAATTTCCCAGCCAAATCAGCTAAATGCTTTTGAACTGTTTCCAATTCCATAGCTAACTTTTTAATTTGTTCTTCTAACGAACCAATGGCTGCAATTTTATGTTCTAAATCAGTTCTTAAAATTATTAATTCATCTATTGTTTTGACATTGTGCTTGTGTTGCAATCGATAAATCACATCTAATTTTTCCTGAACATTGTCCGCTTTTTTCGGATCGTGAACGATGTTACCTTCTAAAGCTTCTAATTCACTGGCAATATCCTTTAGTTCTATGTGTGAACTTTGAACGCGCTCGCTTAGCGTTGCAATTGTAGGATTGAATTTTGCAAGCTGAGCTAATGTATTTTTAACTTCTGTTAATGCATCTATTAAACTTTTATCCGCTCCTGCTAAAACAAAATATGCGTTGGAAAGTCCACCTTTTATAAACTCAGCATTTTCAAATGTTTCTAATTCCGCCTCTAAAACCGCTTGTTGGCCTGTTAGCAGCTGAGCAGTATCCAATTCATTAAACTGAAAATTAAAATAATCTAATTCTTTTTTGTCTTTTAACTCTTGCTCTTTCAAACTTTGTAATTGATCTGAATTTTTTTTGAACAATCTAAATTTCAACTTGTATGCAGCAACTAATTCGCTCGTTTCAGCAACAGCGTCTAATGCATGGAGTTGAAAAGCGGCTTCATTTAAATGCAATGTTTCATGCTGAGCGTGTACATCAATTAACCTACTGCTAATTAATTTCAAAACCGAAATTGTAACAGGTGAATCATTAATAAATGCTCTAGATTTACCTTCTGGATTTACCTCTCTTCGAATAATTATTTCAACATCATATTCTAAATCATGCACAAGAAAAAAGTCTTTTAAATCGTAATCTTTTAAATTAAAAGTGCCCTCCACTAAACATTTTTTCGATGGATCGTTAAGTGCTGTAACATCGGCGCGATCACCCATCAACAAACCCAAAGCTCCAAGTAGAATTGATTTTCCAGCACCTGTTTCACCCGTAATTATAGTAAGTCCTTTTGCGAGGTCAATCTCTAACTCATCAATCAAGGCATAATTACGAATCAATATATTCTTGAGCATAATTTAATCTATTAAACAAAAATAAAAAAGGATCGCAAAGAACACGACCCTTTTTAAAAATAAACTAATTATTGTTAAGCGATCACTTTTTTCAAAACTTCAGCCATTTTCTTCCCAATATCTGCAGGGGACTCCACCACATAAACCCCACATTCTCGGAGAATTTCCATCTTTGCATCTGCTGTATCTTCTGCACCACCAACAATTGCTCCGGCATGTCCCATTGTACGACCTTTAGGAGCAGTTTTACCAGCAATAAAGCCAACAACTGGTTTTTTATTCCCATTGGCTTTTATCCAACGAGCGGCCTCTGCCTCCAATCCACCACCAATTTCTCCTATCATAACAATTCCCTCGGTTAAAGGATCGTTCATCAGTAATTCAACAGCTTCCTTAGTCGTAGTTCCAATAATAGGGTCACCTCCTATTCCAATTGCAGTGGTTACACCCAAACCTGCTTTTACAATCTGATCGGCCGCCTCGTAAGTTAAGGTCCCCGATTTAGATACAATTCCTATCGTCCCTGCTTTGAAAACAAATCCAGGCATAATCCCAACTTTTGCCTCGTCAGCAGTAAGAATACCGGGACAATTTGGTCCTATAAGTCGGCACGCTTTCCCCTTCAAAAAATCTTTTACTACAATCATATCTTTAACAGGAATCCCTTCCGTGATGCAAACAATGACTTTAATTCCAGCCTCTGCCGCTTCAATAATTGCGTCTGCTGCAAATGGAGGTGGAACAAAAATGATAGAAACATCAGCGGCTACCTTTTTAACAGCGTCAGAAACCGTATTGAAAACGGGCTTATCTAAGTGCGTACTACCACCCTTTCCTGGCGTTACACCACCAACAATATTAGTCCCAAATTCTATCATTTGAGTTGCATGAAAAGTGCCTTCTGTACCTGTGAAACCTTGCACAATTACTTTTGAATTTTTTCCTACTAGGACGCCCATGTTCTAAATTTATTATTAAAATTAATGAAATGAAAATTTATTTGTAAAATTAGCAAAAAATGTAAAATAGAAACGAGCTAATCTACGCCTGTCGATAAAAAATGACAAACTTTAAAACTAATTAACTCGGACCATTTCTAAATTAAGTGTATTTGTAGGATCAACCAAAAGCCCAGCCACTCTTTTTTGAACCAAACGAACTATTTGATCATAATAAAGTGGAATAATTGGCGACTCCTCAATAATAATCTGATCCATTTTAAGAAAAAGATCAGAACGAATAGAGTCATTCTGTTCAACTAAGCATCGCTCGTAAAAGCGGTCAAATTCAGAATTAGTAAAATGAGAATAATTAACCCCTGCAGGGCTGAAATTTTTACTGTAAAACAAGGACATGAAATTTTCAGGATCGGGGTAATCACAAATCCATGATTTACGAAAAATCAAGAGTTTACTATCAGCAACGGCGGACTTAAAAGCAGATGGTGGCATCAAATCGATTTCAATTTTTATTCCAACACTTTTTAACTGATTGGCCACATCCTCTGCAATGTCCATATAGGTTGCAGTGGTAGTTATCGTAATTGGCATCATCCCTTTACCACCAGGAAATCCGGCTTTATCTAAAAGTTCACGTGCCTTATCTTGATCGTAATGATAGCCAATTATTTTTTTTGAATCATAAGCATTCATACCAGGAGGTATAAATCCATTTGAAGCAGGAGTTCCTAAATTAAATCGTCTATAACGGACAATTTTATCTCTATCGATTGCATAATTAATTGCTTGTCGAATTAATTTAAGCCGCATAGGACTGTTTTTAACTAAGTCCAAATTTTGATCAATAAGAATTCCAAAATAATCAGTTTTTAAAAAAGGTTCACTAATAAGGTTGATTTGATTGCGTAAACTTTCTTTTAATTGACCATCTTTTTCAAATACTTTTTCTTTATTTATGGCATCAATTCCAGAAATCATATCAAGGTCTCCACTCATGAATTGCATAAATGCCGCGTCTGGATCTTTTATAAATGAAACAGCAATAAGATCAAGGTAAGGAAGCCGAATTCCTTTCTTGTCAAATTTAAAATAATGTGTATTTTTTTCAAGCACTAAACTCGCTTTATCTTTCCAAACTTTTAATTGAAATGGTCCTGTACCAATAGGGCGAATACCGAAATCTGCTTTGTAAAATTGAACTACTTCTTTTGGCACAACAGAAAAATATTTCATTGTTAGCATGCCTAAAAATGGTTCAAAGTGTTTCGTCAAACGGATGGTTAATGTTGAATCATTTGTTGCATTTATAATAGGAGTTCCCGTTCCTTGCTCCAAAGCAATTCCGTCGACAAGGGTTGAGGCATTCGAAATTTTCTTGTCAAACAATCGATTGAAACTATATACAAAATCGTTTGCCGTAACTTTTCTGCCCTTACCTGCAGGAAATTGTGGGCTGTCGTGAAAAAAAACATCCGTTCGCAGCTGAAAAACATATTGCAAGCCATCATCAGATATGTTCCAGTTTCGAGCAATACAGCCCTTAACTGTTAATGAGGTATCCATTTCAACCAAACCATTATAAAGTTGGTTAAGCGCCCAATTATTTTCAAAAGACCCAGCTAAGGCAGGATCGAGTGAAGTAACAGCCCCTAATTCGTTAAAACGAAAAACTTGGATTGAGGCACCATCAGCATCAGCACTCGTACATTGATTAAAAAATATAAGAGGAGCTGAAATCAAAACAAAACACAGAAATAATCTTTGTAATTTCATAGAATACAATTGAATCCACAAGTTTACAGTAATATAAAGCAGCTTGATATTCAAATCGCCATTGGTTTTGAGCAGTTTTATCAACAAGAAGATTTGCAATGGCCTAAAAGCTTATAATTTAAATAGGTCAAGAAAAGCAATAACACGAAAATTTTATAGGATTCCAATTTTTTCTTTAGCACCTCAGCCACCTCTTTTTTGTACCTTTGTCATAATGAAAATTGCTCGCACAGTCGCATTTTATACACTTGGTTGCAAACTCAATTTTTCGGAGACCTCAACCATTGGACGTCAATTGAAAGAAGCTGGATACCAAAAACAGCAATTTACTGAGGGTGCTGATATTTTTGTAATAAACACATGCTCAGTAACTGAAAACGCAGACAAAGAATGTCGCAAAATTGTTCGCGATGCACTTAAAGTTTCTCCAGATGCATTTATTGTAATAATTGGATGCTTTGCACAGTTAAAACCCAATGAAATAGCAGCGATTGAAGGGGTGGACTTAGTTTTAGGAGCTTCTGAAAAATTTAATTTAGTACAATATCTTGATACCATAAAAAAACGTGAATTTGCAGCTGTGCATGCCTGTGAAATTGAAGATGCTAATTTTTTTGTTGATGCCTGGTCTTTTGGCGATCGGACACGTGCCTTTTTAAAAGTACAGGATGGCTGTGATTATACTTGTGCATTTTGTACTATTCCACTGGCAAGGGGAAAAAGCAGAAGTGATACAATTCTAAATGTTACAAAAAATGCTCAACAGTTAGCCACAGCAGGAACAAAAGAAATTGTACTTACAGGTGTTAATATTGGAGATTTTGGAAAAGGTTCAATTGGTGGTAAAAGTAAAGCCGAGAATTTCCTTGAACTTATTCATGCATTAGATGAGGTGCAAGGGATTGAAAGAATTAGAATATCAAGTATAGAACCAAATTTATTGACAGATGAAATCATTGATTTTGTAACTCATTCGAAACGATTTGTTCCTCATTTTCATATTCCATTGCAATCGGGCAGCGATAAAATTTTAAAATCAATGCGACGAAGATACTTGCGAGAACTATATGAAAAAAGAGTTGCTAAAATTAAAAGCTGTATGCCACATGGCTGCATTGGCGTTGATGTCATTGTTGGGTTTCCAGGTGAAACAGAAAAAGATTTTTTAGAAACGTATGATTTTCTAAATCAGCTGGACATTTCATATTTACATGTATTTACATATTCCGAACGGCTCAATACCGATGCTGTAGAAATGGAAGGTACAGTTCCAATTCAAGAACGAAAAAGAAGAAATAAAATGCTGCGAATTTTATCGGAGAAAAAACTTCGACACTTTTACGCACAACATGAAGGAACAAATAGACCCGTTTTATTTGAACATGAAAACAGAGAAGGGCAAATGTTTGGCTATACCGATAATTACATCAAAGTAAAATTTCCTTATGATGAATACCTAATAAATAAGATAACAGATGTAAAACTTTCCACTGTCGAAGCCAAGGGAATCGCAGGAGTTGAATTACTAGAACATTGAAATAAATAATTAAAATACAAAATATGTATCCGACCATATACGATGCCGTAAAAGATCTTTTTGGAATTAGCATCCCATTTCTAAAATTACTTCAGAGTTTCGGTTTTTTTGTTGCCATTTCCTTTCTTATTAGCGCATGGGTTTTTGCAAAAGAATTAGCTAGAAAAGAAAAACTTGGACTACTTAAAGCTACCATTCGAAAAGTTACAACAGGAATAGCAGCCACAAGCTCAGAAATTGCAAGTCAGATTTTATTTGGATTTTTAATTGGTTGGAAATTTATTTCAATTCCATTTTTAAGTGCTGTATTCAATGAAGATCCTAGAGCATACATGCTTTCGTTCGAAGGAAATATTTACATTGGAATTGCTGCAGGTTGTGCTTTTGGTTTTTGGAAATGGAAGAGCACTCAGAAAAACAAATTAGCAGAGTCAAAAGAAATTGAAGAAACTGTTGGTGCTGCAGAGCACATTGGTAATATGACAATGGTTGCCGCTTTATTTGGATTTCTTGGTGCTAAAATTTTTCATATGCTAGAAAATTTTAGCGATTTTCTAGAAGCTCCAGGAGAGATGTTCTTTTCATTTAGCGGACTAACAATGTACGGAGGCTTAATTCTTGGAGGCATTGCCGTTTTGGTGTATGCTAAAAAACAAGGATTTAATATTTTCCATGTAATGGACGCATGCGCACCAGGATTATTTTTGGCCTATGGTATTGGACGATTAGGTTGTCAAATTTCAGGTGATGGAGATTGGGGTATTGTAAACCTCGCGCCAAAACCAGGTTGGCTTAATTTTTTACCTGATTGGATTTGGGCTTATGATTATCCAAATAATGTAAATCAAACATGTAACCCATACACAAATCCTAACTCCATAGAATACATACAAGCACAACTGATGTGTGATCCAGAAAATATCAGATTGGCAGCACCCGTATTCCCTACTCCACTATATGAATCTTTTGTAAACGTAATTTTCTTTTTTATTCTTTGGTCACAACGAAAAAAGTTCTCCTCTCCAGGAGCATTGTTTTGTGTTTATTTAATTTTCAATGGCCTTGAACGATTTTTAGTAGAACTGATTAGAGTGAATACAACACTTTTCAAAATAGGCATGTATCATGTAACTCAAGCAGAAATAATTGCACTTGGTTTAATGACGCTTGGTGGTTTAGGTTTAGTTTGGACAAAAAAACGTGCTATCAAAACACAATAAAAAACCCGTAATTAAATATTTTTTTTATTCCCATTGCTTAAAAATAAAAAATGACAAAATTAAAATTAACAAGACCGCTAGCTTTTATTGACCTCGAAACTACCGGTGTTAATGTAGGATCTGATCGTATTATAGAAATTGCAATTCTAAAACTTATGCCGAATGGCGATAAAGAAATGAAAACGATGCGGATAAATCCTACCATCCCAATTCCAGCATCCGTAACTAAAATTCATGGAATAAGTGATGCAGATGTAAAAGACAGCCCTACATTTAAAGAATCAGCTGAACTAATAAACAAATACATTGTAGGCTGTGATTTGGCAGGTTTCAACTCTAATAAATTCGACATTCCAATGTTGGCTGAAGAATTATTAAGAGCAGGAATAGAATTTGACAGCACAACAATAAAAATGATAGACATTCAAAATATATTTCACAAGTTAGAGCAACGAACACTCATTGCCGCCTATAAATTTTACTGTGGAAGACCCTTGGAAAATGCACACAGTGCTGCTGCTGATATTACAGCAACCTGGGAGATTCTTGAAGCTCAAATCGAACGTTATCCTGAATTAAAAAATGATGTTGATTTTCTATCCGAATTTTCTTCACGTGGAACTAACGTAGATTTAGCAGGTAGAATTGTACTCAACGAAAATAAAATTCCTGTATTTAATTTTGGAAAGCACAATGGGAAACCTGTTACAGAAGTTTTTGAAAAAGAACCCTCCTATTACAGTTGGATGATGAATGGAGATTTCCCTTTAACAACAAAAAAAGTTTTGACACAATTAAAAACTGCTCATAAAAAATAATTTAAAAAAATTGATAAAAAATTAAGTAACCATGAAAATCATATGCATTGGTCGTAATTACGCTGAACACGCGAATGAAATGAATGCACCCATTCCAACTGAGCCGATCTTATTCATGAAGCCGGAAACTGCTTTGTTACAGAAAAACCTTCCATTTTATTATCCTGAATTTTCAAAAGATATTCATTTCGAAACGGAAATTGTATTAAAAATTTCTAAAATGGGACGCCACATTGAGCCGATGTTTGCGAATCGGTATTACGATGAAATTGGAATTGGAATTGATTTTACGGCACGTGACATACAAGCTCAGTGCAAGTCAAAAGGTTTGCCATGGGAAATATCCAAATCGTTTGACCACTCTGCACCTATTGGAAAATTTATTTCCAAAATAAAATTCCCCTTCATGGACGACATTAAATTTCATTTAGAAATTAACAAAAACAAAGTGCAAGAGGGAAATACGAAAAACATGTTATTTTCCTTTGATGCCATCATCGCCTACGCTTCAAAATATTTTACACTTAAAAAAGGCGATCTTATCTTCACAGGCACACCTGCAAATATTGGATCAGTCAAAATTGGAGATCGACTCGAAGCTTATATTGGACATGAAAAATTATTAGATTTTGAAATCAAATAAATCTTCCCGATAAAAATATTATTGTTTTAGGAATTTAGAAATGAAATGATAATCTTCATTATAAATTTGAACAAAATAAATTCCTGCAGCTAAATCAGCTACTCCAAGCTGCAAAGTTTCTTTGTTGGTCTCTAGCGATTTCAATACTTTCCCCAAATGATCGAAAATTAAAACTGTATAGCTAGTATTGGCTTGTGGAAAAGTCATATTTAATTCTTGCTGATTAGCATTAAAAAATAGAGAAGCCGCTGCAATCTCAGCCTGATCAATTCCAATACAACCCACTCCAATTGTTTGCGAACTAACAGAATCCGATCCACACAAATTACTTACTACTAATGATGCAGTAAAATTTCCTGCAGATGGATAATTAACTGTTACACTTGAAGCATTGGATGTGGCTGGAATTCCACCAGGGAAAGACCAAGCAAAGGAAGTAACTCCTATACTCGTTGAGCCATCAAAAACAACCGATTCTGTCATACAAATAACCGTATCATTAACCGTTTGGATTGCTACGGGATTGCTAAAAACATCTATTTGTATTGCAGTATTTGAAAAACATCCTGTTGCTGTTGTGGTTCCTAAAACATTGTATGTTATTGTAGAAGTAGGTGTTGCCACTGTGCTGGCTGTATTGGTGGAACTTAAACTAGTTGGTGGGCTCCATAAATAAGTATTTGCTCCACTAGCTGTAAGCGTTGTTGAATTAGGTGAACAAATTGTTGTAGAGGTTGCGGAAATAGCCAAAACAGGGTTGGGATTTACTGTGATTGCAACAAAGGCAGAATCAAATAAACTGCAACCACCTCCTACTACATATAGTATTGCGTTATAATTTCCTGGCGCGTTATATAAAACTGATTGTAAAATAGTATTAGAAATAACTGGCGCCCCTCCAGGGAAATACCACAACAATGTATCATCAAAGGTTGATCCAAGAGCATCGAAAATAATTTGATCCCCTTGACATATAGAAGTTGCACTTTGTGTAAATGTTGCAACCGAATTGACATTCGTCAAGAAGGGATGAATATAAAGCGAACAATATAAATTCCATGATCCCGGTGTTGCATATTGATACCATAAATTATTACTTTGTTTCTCCCACGTTGGAAGTGGTGCAGTTGTTTCTAAATTAGTATTACTTACAATTGAAAGCGTGTCATGGTCAGTTGCCCAATTAAGATTTACTAAATCAACACTTACAAAGAATTTTTTAGATGCAGGCAATGTAATCGGATTATTCAAAAAAGTATATTCTGTGTAGTAATTACCCAGCACATCTGCCATTATTTGTGACATGGGAAGATTGGCAGTACCAAGTAAAGTAGTCGGCACTCCAGTAGTACCATCATAAATATGCAGCGGAACAATTTTAGCTGGATTACTTGTGTATGCCAAACCGAATGCAACATAAACATTATTCAAAATAGTGTTTGTTTGTGAAGACTGATCAAAATACATTGCCTTTTGCTTATTATTATAATTATTCACACCATTTATCCAACCATCCTGACCAACAGCTGGTGACCCAGTATAATAATTAACAGGATTCCATGATGGTGGAGCAGGTAGATTAACTTTAATACAATTGCTTGCAGGAGTAACGGTAATATAATTTGTTTCCAATTTAGTATTCGTTCCATTTGAGTTTGTTACAGTCAAGGTTGCGTTATAAATTCCTGTGGTATTATAAGTAATGGTTGGTGGCGTTTGTAAAGTTGATGTTGCCGGTGTTCCTCCTGCAAATACCCAACTGTATGTAGAACCAGGAAAACAATAAAGTGAGGTGTTAGTATATTGAATTTGACCACCAGCAGAAACAGTGGTAACATTAGCAAAAAAGTCTGCAATAGGAAGATTATTAAGAATTGTATTAACACACAACATTGATGCATCGGCATTAATTCGACCTCCACCTAATTGTCCTATGTAAGATGCGTTTTGAGCATTTATATTGACAGCATTGTTCACAATGCAATTGCGAACATCTGTTGGAGTAAGGTAAGGATTGAGAGAAAGCATTAAACCGGCAAGCCCAGCTACAAGTGGGCAAGCCATTGAAGTGCCTGACATATTTCCATAAGAATTGGATGGAAGTGTAGAATAAATATTATTACCAGGAGCTGAAATATCTACCCAAGAACCAAAATTAGAAAAACTCGCCTTTGCATCATTGCTACTAGTAGCAGCTACAGCAATACATTCAACATAGCCAGCAGGATAAAATAGTGTACTGACATTGTTATTTCCAGCAGCTGCAATTAAAACGGCTCCATTCTGACTTGCCCAAGTAATAATATTTTGTGCCGTATTTGAGGTCGCCGAACTACCCCAAGACATGCTAATCACTTCAGCGCCTGCAGCAATTGCATAAACGACACCATCATATCCATTTGTTATTGAACTTGGAGATGCGGAATTTGATGTGGCTTTTATGCCAATAAGTTTACAGGAATAACCAATTGAAGCAATTCCTATTGCATTATTTGTTGTTGCATCTGCAATGCCTGCACAATGTGTTCCGTGGTTAAAGGAATTGCTTGGCGGATTTGGGTTATTATCATTATCAGAAACATCAAAACCATTTACATCATCTATAAATCCATTTCCATCATCATCAACTCCGTTGCTTGGAATTTCACCGGCATTAATCCAAAGATTACCAACTAAATCCTGATGTGCTCGGTCCACAGCATTATCAATTACTGCAATTTTTATATTCGATCCAACAGAAAATGAATTCCAAGCACTAGCAGCATTTATTGTTGCTAAATGCCACTGCGAACCAAAAGAAGGGTCATTGGGAATTAAACAAGTCCTATCCATAGGAACCCTTTCTGCATACACCACTTTTCCACTTGCCTTCAACTGATCAATTATTAATTGAACAGAAGTGAAATCAGAAAATTGCAATAAATACGTACGCTGTAAAGTCGGAGAATTTTTAGCAGCAAAAAATGGCCGAGAAAGATTATTAATTGAATAACTCTTGCTAATTGGAATTAAAAATGGAAGTGAGGATACCTGAAGATGAAATGGATCTTCGGTTAGACTTACATTGATACGAACATCACTGCGAAGCTGAAACCAAATTTTTCCATCTTGGTATTCAGGTAAAGCAGATTGACCAATTAAAATAATTTGTACAAAAACAAAAATTATTGCAAGTAAACTTTTTTTCATAATAACTATTTTTTTATAACAAAAGTTGTAAGGATATTTTGCTAATGTCAGAATAATTTATCACTCTACCAATAAAATTCAAAAGCGCTGCAAATAAACAAGCTAATAAAAATAAATTCCGCCTGGTATTATACCAACTAATTCAGTATCCAACAACGTTCCACTTGGAGTATATCTTAATAATTTACCACGCTGAGCATAATCTATTGCATCTGTAACAAATACTTCTCCATTCAATGGACGAATACCCAAGCCGTAAAAACTTTGAGTTGTTGCTGTTATAAAGGGCAAAGTTGGCAGAGCTATTGTTGTGATGGGGCAACGGTAAACGCTGTAATTCAAATAATATAATGTATCCCCTGCATTATTTGCACATAACTTAGTTGGACTTTCAGCTGTTGTAAAAGGTAATGACAATTCGACTCCGTGTGTGCTTGTATTAATACGATACAATCCTCCTGGGGAACTTGTGACGTAATCGCCATAACATAGTACCCACAAATCGCCATTGCCATCTAATTGTAAACTATTTCCTCCCTTTGCAACTGGAATTGAATCAACTATTAAATCTGTTGTAGAATTAATCACATACACTTTATCCCGATTGATGCTTGAAACAAAAACATCATTACCAACAAGTACCATCGCTTCAGATGCTCCTGGGAAAGGAAATGAACCTGTACGAGTATTGTTAACTAAATTTACAATACTAATTGAATTTGAAATGTAATCACTTACGTATGCTTTACTTGCTGAAACAGGAACAATAAAACGTGGCGATGTAAATCCAGTAATTGTGGCAACACGCAGTAAATTACTTGGATTGCAAACTTCTATTTTCCCGGAATTATTGACAACGATATACTCCTTGCCATTTATTAATGTCATACTTTGACAAATGTCACCTAAAGGCAAACTATTCGTAGAACTAAACAAATCTTCAACAGCTGTGCCATCTGAAAAATTATAAAAGCTCACCTTTGCATTTCCTCCTAAAAAATTTCCTTCATTCGTAACAAAAACGCCGTCACCAATGCCTATCGAAATTCCAGTTGTTGATGGAGGTACAACAGGTAATGGATCCTCTTTTTCACAAGAAGAATTTGTGATAATTAATAAAGTAGTTAGCATTCCAATCCATAATAAATTTTCATTCTTTTTCATAATTATTTGTTTTTAGTGTTTGGTTTATTGCAATTAATAGTTAAGCCAATTTGAAAATACCTACCTGGCATAGGACGCCAAGACATCGCCTGGTATTCTTCGTTGAACAGATTTACTGATCGAAAAAAAACATCGAAATAATAAATTTTATAATCTACTCTTTTACCAATTGTAACCGTTGCTAAATCATAAGCAGGTAAATACGTGGAATGATCGCTTGCTGTAAAACGCAAACCATTAAATTGATGAGCATAAGACAGGTAAAAATTTCGGTAGGTAAATTGAATCATTCCATACGAATAATGTGTAGGAACATATACCAACTGTTTACCAACTGATAAATCATTTATATCTTTTGATTTCTCATTCCTTGCACGAACATAGTTGTATGCTAAATTTAAATTGATCTTTAATTTATTAAAATACCAATCCGCCTTTAAATGGTGTTCCAATCCCTTGCTCCATACTTCCAATAAGTTTTCAGGAGACCAAATTGTTGAATTACCAACAGTTGGCCGCCATTGAATCCAATTCTTCGTTTGACGGAAATAAGCAGTGAAAAAATAATTAAGTAAAAAATGATTTTTTTCAATATTGACTACAACGGAGCCATCAGCATTCCAACTATCTTCAGGTTTTAAATTTGCATTTCCACCTGGTCTCCAATATAAATCGTTAAAAGTAGGAATGCGATAATTTCTACTTAAAGAAGTTTTGAACATTAAGAATTTATTGCCTTTCCATTCGCCAGCTACTGAACCCACTAAGGGTAACAATTTAGCTTGGACCTCTTCAGCTCTAAAATTTAAAACAAAATTTAATTTTTCATTTGGAATAAATTGAAAAGCTGTAAATGCACTCACTCGATTTTGAATTGTGACAGGAACATATTGCGTAACATCCGCCCTAGAAGAGTTAGCAATAATACCAAAATTAGTGATGAAGGATTTTGAAATCGGAATTCTACAATCAACCGAATTGATAAATGAAACTGCGTGTGTAAGTGAATTGGGTAAATTAACACTTTGATAAAAGTCCATAAATTCAGTTAGAACTGCTGATTTTAGTTCCATACTAATTTTACTGTAATTTATTTTCCAACTTCCCATTGAACGAAAAAACTCATCTTGTTGTCGAGCTAAATTATTAATCTCTAACATTGATGGGGGAATTTCACGATCTGTTTTTTGGTACCAAGCACGCAGGACAAAGGAGTGTCTACGGTTTTTTGTACGCCATCCAACTTGCGCTTGCGCGCCCTTTTGATTAAATGTAGAATTTTCTAATGTATCTAATGGAAAATTTGCAATTCCTAAATTTCGAAATGTGAAATCGTTTTTTGATTGCTGGAAATAAACTCTAACATCTGCATAGCATTTAGAATTACCCGAACTAATTTTAATTCCATTTTGAGCTTCGCCAAAACTACCGATAGTTCCAACGTATTTAAGTTTGAATCCTTCATTAAATAATTCAACATTGTTAGCTTGAATTAAACCACCAATTGCCCCACTACCCCAACCAGCAGAACCGCCAGCATTTTGAATTGTAATAACATCACAAAGAATTGCAGGAACCAAGGAAAGATCTACCGTACCGTTAGTAGGACTTTGTAAATTAAGACCGTTCCAAAGTAGTGGCGTTTGAGATGCCGACGCACCACGTATGGATGTTGTTGCTAAATTACCGCAACCGTAACTTTTTATAAAAAACAATCCATTTTGAACAAACAAATCTGTCAATGTGCCAACCTCATTACGACTGCGTTGAATAGAATCCGGTTTTTCAATTAATAGTCCATTGTTTGCAAATGAATTTCGAAAAGAACTGATTGAAACTAAATCAAAATGCAAAATTTTAACAATGGAATCTTGACCATACAAAAACAGAGCAGGTGACAAAAAAGCAAACAGAAAAACAAAAAGATTTTTTTTCTTTTTTCTAATATTCATAAAACAATAATCATCTCCCGGATTAATGCTACATAGGTTACAAGAAAAAAAATAGTGGAAATAGCAATAACTATTTCAACCGAACAGCTTCTTCCCGAGGCAACGGATGCACATTCGTATGGCAGGTCTTCTGACTTGTTCACTCTTTGATACCTTCCCTTCAATAAATGAAAGTGGCGTGTAGAATTCAAAGAGATAATAAGAACTTACAGCAGCGGGAACTGTTCCTGATTTTCACAGGATTCCCTTTTCATCTCGCATGTTAGTTTAACAATTGAGAACCAATACTCTACAAATGTAATGAAAATTAATAAATACCAAAAAATAAGTGCTGAAACCAATCAAGTAGTTTTAAACAAGTACCAACCGCTACCCAATGATTTAATTAAAATATAATGCTTTTCCGTAAGCAAGGGAAGTTTTTGTGAATTGGGCTGGTATAAATAGCCAACTGTATTGTCAAGCAAGCCTCCAATTAAAAAGAATATACAACCAGGATACATTTTATCATATTCAAAATTTCTGATTAACACGCGGTCAGCTAACTTTCTAATTTTTTTATTATTTATTCCATTCACTACTAATGAATCGTTTGTTAAAAACCCTTTCTGTGCCAAAACAGTATGTAATTTAAAAAATATTTTTTTATGACTTCTAAAATAGTTAGCTAAAACAGTATCTGAAGCATTCCAAAGCTTTAAATTCTCATATTCAAAATCGAAACTATATAATTTATTTTTTTTATACTTTCTCCCTCTGTCATTAATAGGAATACTATCCAACCTGTTTATTTCATTCGTTGCGGCCGCTTTCATTACCAAGGAACGAGCAGCATAAATAGTCCATACTTTTTTCTTGATTAAATAAAAATAAACATCTACCGATAACACAGAATCATACAGCCAAACTGCTACTGTTGCATGAGTAGAATCTTGGAAAATTAATTGAGGACTACGCAGCACATTTTTTGGAAGGTGTTGACCAAGTGTCGAGTCGGCGTCCCACTCTTGGTACAATTCACAACAAAAATATTTTAACTTATCAGGAAACCCATTTACAGAAACATATTGGCTTACAACCTGATATGGAGATAAATAATCAACAACCGAATGTTGCTGCGAAGAACTCTCGAAACTTAAAAAAAATAAAAGTAAAAAAAATGTAAATTTCACCGGCGATAAAACATTTTAGAATAAAATAAATCCTAAAATTTAAAATAATAATTTAAACCATTAGTCATCATCACCAACTTCCGTAATTTCCTTTTTTCTAATTTGTCGATGGTAATAACGACTATACATAAATCTTTTTTCAGTTATGTCATAATGAACTAGGCCCACAGGCAAATCTAAAAGTGTATTGTTTTCTTTCGATTCAATGAGCATCTCTATTTCATAATCAAAATAAGACTTTGGGAATTTTTTAGTTAAATCCAAATGCGTATCAATCACAACCAATCTATCGTGAAATCCTTTTTTGATATACCTCACGGTATAATTCTTATTGTATTCAAAATAAAGAAAAACTGTACCTTGAAGCAAAGAAACTATCGTGTCATTCGATTGATTTTCACCATAAATAATAATGGTATAATCACCTAAGCGTTCTCCATTGTACATCAACTTTGAGGCAATTTCTAACCCGTTCACTTTATCCTTAAAATTAAATGCTTTTAATGGATGAACAAAAGAAATTAAAATAAAAAATAAAAGAATTTGTGTCTTTTTTTTCATTAAATTTATTTTATTATCAAATATACAAAAAAATATTAAAAATAACCAATCGATAAAATATTGAACAAAATTTAACATACTATTAAGCTTTTATAGCCCAACGAAATTTTGCAGAACGCGCTCTTGGATTAGCATTACATTCTTCAACGGAAGGACGAATAAGATCAGGAGCTACTGCACTGTATTGTCCTTCACGAAATAACTTTTGAAAAGATTTTTTAACGCGCCTATCTTCGCCTGAATGAAAAGATAAAATAGCTACACGCCCAGCCGTCTCAAGTACCGCTGGAAGTTTTTCAAGAAATTTATCAAGGGCGCCAAATTCATCATTCACTTCAATGCGCAGCGCCTGAAAACACCTTTGACAAGATTTTTTTATTTCGTCATTTCTGTTTGTTGAAACAAGAAAATCCAAAGCTTCCCAAATAATGTTTCGCAAATGTGTCGTTGTTGAAATATCAATTCCTTTTTTTATTTTTGATATAATAGCAGTAGAAATTAATTCAGCATACGGCTCATCAGCATTTGTTACAAAAATATCCTCTAACTGATCCTGTGAGCTATTTTTTAATAGTGAAGCAGCAGATTTTCCACTTTTAGGATTAAGCCGTAGATCTAATGGTCCCTCAACCTTAAATGAAAATCCTCTATCAGGATTATCTATTTGCATTGAAGAAACGCCCAAATCTGCTAAAACAAAATTGAGTGGCCCTGTTTCAGAAGCAATTTGATCAATGCAAGAGAAGTTCATTTTCTTTATCACAATAGCTTCTGGACCATATCCAAGCGCAGCCAGCCGGTCTTTGGTTCTTGGTAATTCAAATGGATCAACATCAATAGCAAAAAGTCGTCCACCAGGGTGTAAGCACTTCAAAATCTCTAAACTATGTCCACCATACCCAAGCGTTGCATCTAAACCAATTTGACCTGGGATGATTTGTAGAAATTCCAATATTTCCTTTACACATATTGAGCGATGCATTCCTGCGGGAGTGCGGCCCTGACTTAATACTTTTTGAATGTCCGCTGTATATTGCTCAGGCGTCAGTTCTTTGTATTTTTCTTTAAAGGTCTTTGGGTGTGTTCCTGAGTAGCGTTGGCGACGAACGCGCTTTGGTTCCTGATCATCCATTTTATACAATTAACAAATTAGAATTTTGACACATCCCTGAAGTGTAATATTTGTTTAATGACAAAAATAAATTGAGCCTATTCCATCTTGCTACCAATTAAATTTACTTACTCTTTTACAAATTTAAAAATAAAATTATCAGTAGTATCCATTGTAAAAATATATAAACCTGAAGATAATTTTTCTAAATCAACGCGAGTCACGGTATTTAGTATTTTACCATTTAATACAACACGTCCAAATTGATCATAAATAAAATAGTTAGAATTAATACTATTAAATTTAGATTGTATATTTATTTCATTCAATGCTGGATTTGGATATACACTAACGCAATTACCAAGTGTATTTTCTACAAATCCAACACAAGCATTCACCTGTACGTTTATACTAGCAATACCCTCGCATCCGTTTGCATCGGAATAAGAATAAATAGCCGCATGCAATCCAACACCCGCAGCAGTTGGGCTCAACGATGAACCCGTTACACCTGGACCACTCCATACCCCACCTGTTGGTGTTCCCGTCAATGAAACTGTTCCATCGTCAACACATACTACCACACTAGATGCAGTTGCTGTTACCGATGGAGAAGTGTTAATGGTAACGACTGCTGTGTCTGAACCATTACATCCGTTTACATCTGTTACATCTACAATATAAATTCCTGAAGTGGAAACCGTAATTGTCTGCGTAGTGCTTGCATTATTCCATAGGTACACAGAACCAATATTTCCTGCATCTAACAATGCTGTGCCACCGCACTGGATAATATCAGGTCCAAGGGAAACTGTCAACAGACCACTTAGTGTCACCGTAGTCGTAGCTGTGTTTACACAGCCATTCACATCTGTTCCTGTGACCATGTAAGTTGTAGTTGCGGCAGGTACAAATGAAACGGCATCAATTACATTATTATCCCAAACATAAGTTGCTGCTCCACCACCAGTAAGTGTTACGCTACCACCGGTACAAACTGATGCAGCGCTGCTAGTTGCTGTTACAATTGGCAATGGATTCACAGTAACTGTTGTCATAGCTGTATTGACACAACCATTCGCATTAGTACCAGTAACCATATAAGTTGTGGTTGCTGTTGGTACAAAAGAAATTGCATCAGTCACATTATTATCCCAAACATAAGTTGCTGCGCCACCACCGGTAAGTGTAACACTGCCTCCCGTACAAACTGCTGCTGAACTGCTACTTGCTGTTACAATTGGCAATGGATTTACAGTAACTGTTGTCAAAGCTGTATTCACACAACCATTCGCATCAGTACCAGAAACCATATAAGTTGTGGTTGCTGTTGGTACAAAAGAAATTGCATCAGTCACATTATTATCCCAAACATAAGTTGCTGCGCCACCACCGGTAAGTGTAACACTACCTCCCGTACAAACTGCTGCTGAACTGCTACTTGCTGTTACAACTGGTAATAGATTAACAGTTACTGTTGTCATAGCTGTATTCACACAACCATTCGCATCAGTACCGGTAACCATGTAAGTTGTAGTTGCTGTTGGTACAAAAGAAACCGCATCCATTACATTATTGTCCCAAGTATAAGTTGATGCGCCACCACCTGTAAGCGTTACACTACTACCTGTACAAACTGCTGCAGCTGTACTCGTAGCTGTTACAATTGGTAATGGATTTACAGTAATAATTCTTGTTGCTGTATTTGTACAACCATTCGCATTTGTTCCTGTGACGGTATAAGTTGTTGTTACTATTGGAGAAACTGTTATTGTTGCCCCGGTTAAATTACCCGGCATCCATGTATATGTTGTTGCGCCAATGCCTGTAATTGTTGTGTTACCTCCAATACAAATACTTACTGTTGTTGTTGTAGTTGTTACAACTGGTAATAGATTAACAGTTACTGTTGTCATAGCTGTATTCACACAACCATTCGCATCAGTACCGGTAACCATGTAAGTTGTAGTTGCTGTTGGTACAAAAGAAACCGCATCCATTACA
>Ga0208975_1000012_pt1 | contig 122020 bp, 110 predicted proteins | sample GreLakmeER78MSRF_FD_187700 | JGI IMG/M metagenome (GOLD analysis project Ga0208975, IMG submission 187700) | Freshwater lentic microbial communities from great Laurentian Lakes, MI, USA - Great Lakes metaG ER78MSRF (SPAdes) | ecosystem: Environmental > Aquatic > Freshwater > Lake | place...
GTGAAAGACAATCACGAAGTTGCTGAAGTAATAGAGTTTCCACTTTCCAATTTGCTAGATGAATCGCTAAAAGATAGAAGAAGGATTACTATTGGACCAAATAGGTTTGTTGATGCTCCTTGCTATATGCTAAACAACCAAGTTTGCTGGGGGGCAACGGCAATGATATTAGCAGAATTTGAAAGCTTGTTAAGAGGGAATTAGTCTGAAAAACTATTTTTTAATTTTTACGACTTGATTGTCAAAACAGAACCAATAGGTTCCATTTGCAAATGTGTTAAGGTCAATTTTTGTTCCGTAGCCCTTTAAAACAACCTTTGCATATTCATCATACATTTCAAACAATGATGGTTGAGAAATGCTTATTTTTTTAGAATTATTCGATTGGGAGTATGTGAGTAACGATTTGCTAGGGTCAGTATATTGTACTTCAGGAGAATATTTAACTAATTGCCCAAGACCCGATTGTTTTACCCGAAATTTATTTAATCCCGAATGGGCTGTCACTTGAAATGAATAGGAGTGTTCTCCGCTTGTGCCAAATCCTTCAATTTCGCCAATGTAAACCCATTTGTTCCATCGGTATTGTTCAATGATATAAGGAAGAGCGCCACTTTCTTTTGTTGTTACCCAAGTCATCAATCCCGTTGAAGAAATAAGTATTGATTTTGTTTCGAATGTTGGTCGCGGTTGTAAATCTTCAGGATTTAAAACTTTAGGCTTACAATCATTTTTGTGTAAAATTTTGATTTCAACTTTAGCTTGTTCTGAAAAACTAAATGTGCGCAAATCAACTTCAAATGCCATTGAGTTAATTTCATCGGTTGTGCGAACACCATTTACATATACCTCGTAAATACAAAATCCCACTCCATTTGAATTAAAGGAATTTAGGATGTAAATGTTTTTACCTTGGTATTTACCTTCAACGATTAGTATTTCGTTCGAAAAAAGTCTCGTTGTGGCTAGCAATAATGTTAAAAAGAGACTAAAGCGTTTGACCACAATTCAAGATATTATTTTATTAATGTTGCAAAATTAGTAAAGAAACCAATCCATTTTATGCTTCAACCTTAAATAATCGTTGCTGGTAGGTAAAATTTAGCTTTTATCGAAAATTAATTTTAGTGTTTAATTGATTGATAATCAATGTAAATGAATGTTTTTTAAAATAAAAGTAAGCGTAGCCATTATAATAAGGACAGCAACCAAGATCTTCCAATATGCACCAAAGTTCAATTTATTGGTCTTCTTGTCTTTTTTGTAGGCCCAGATTAATGCTATTACAAATGCTGCAATAAACGCTAATGCAAATGAAATTTGTCCGTTTGAAAATGGCATACAGCAAAAATAGGTATTAATGATTAGATTTTACGGTCTAGCTATTTGAATTAGCAGGTCTTTTCGTTTGTTGAAATGGGGTCTTATAAAATTCGTTCTATTTCCCAATCAGAGTAATCTAAACAATTAACTTTACCTCATGAGAAAGCAAATTATGCTTTTTACTTTTTTAATTTTCACTTCCATTAATCTTAATGCTGGAAAAATTGAAAAAGGGTATGAGGCACTTGGGAGGTACGATTATTTCAAAGCCAAAGAAATTTTCAATCAAACTATTTTAAAATACCCCGTACTTTCTTGTTACGGACTTGCGTTAATTTATACGCGTACAGATAATCCATTTCATGATGTTAATTCAGCGCATGCCGCAATTCTTATTTCCAATTGGTCCTTAATTCATTGCACCGAAAAGGAGAAATTGTTAATGGCTAAACTTAGTGTAAGCAACGCCACTATATTATTCTTGAAACAACATATTGACACACTTGGATTTAATATTGCCGATAAAAAAGCAAGTAGTTTAATTTGGAATCATTACCTGGAAGTTTTTTGTGGATCTGTATTGGAAAAAAAGGCAATTGAAAATAGAAATGAAGTTGCCTATTCAGAAACTAAATTAATTGGTACTTGGCAGGCCTATAAAAGTTTTTCACTTTTGTATCCAGCTGCAATTCAGTTCGCATCTGCAATGGGAATGTATGAGCGATTGTTATATGAAACGAGTGTACAAGTTGGCTCCATTTCTTCTTTCGAAAAGTTTATAGTGCAACATCCGTCTAGTCCTTTTTGTTCAAAGGCCGAGGATGAAATATTTAATTTATTTGTTGCTGATCACACAGTTTTAGAATATCATAATTTCATTTTAAAGTATCCTAAAAACAGAAATGTTGACAGTGCATGGAAAAGCATTTATGCACTTTATACCACAGATGGTAAGTCAACTACCATTGCACAATTCTGGATTGATTATCCTGATTTTCCATTTAAAGAAACAATTACAGAGGATTTACAATTGTCAATGGCCACTTTTTACCCAATACAAATTAATGAGAAATGGGGTTTTGTTGATGAGCAAGGAAAAATAAGAATTCCTTGTGAATTTGATTGGGTAGAATTTTTTTCAGAAGGAATAGCAGCTGCAGGTCGAAACGATAAAAGTGGATTCATTGGTAAAAATGGTAAGGTTGCAATTTCATTTAATTACGATGAAGTTGAATCGTTCAACAAAGGATTAGCACAAGTAAAAATTAATAATAAAGTTGGTTTAATAGATCACACAGGACATTTGCTTGTGCCTATTATGTATGATGCAATCAGTGAATTTTTCAGTGCTCGTGCTGTGGTTATTCGAGATGGTAAATATGGATACATCGATAGGTATGGATCTGAGGTTATTCCCTGTGAATTGGATATGGCAGGAGACTTTTCAAATGGTTCGGCAGTGATTGCTGTTGATTCTTTGTATGGTTTTATAGATTATGCAGGTAATTATCTTGTTAAATGCGAATTTTCATGGGTCGAAAGTTTTGAAAATGGTTTTGCTCGCGTTGAAAAAAATGGAAAGTTTGGTTTAATTTCCGCAACAGGTAAACAAGTATTGCCATGTGTCTATTCCTTACTTTCACCATTTAAAAATGGATTTGCAATGATTGTACAAAACGATAAGTGTGGTTTTATTAGGGCTGATGGAAAAATCATAATTCCTTGTAAATATGAATTTGATAAAAATTTGGAGGGCGAAACTTTTTTTATAGGCGGAATGGTTAGAGTGAAAAACAATGGTAAATGTGGTTTAATTGATTCATCAGGTAAAATCATCATCCCATTTGAATTTGATGATGTGTTGTCTTTTAAAAATGGCTTAGCTCCAGTTAAGAAAAATGGTAAGTGGGGTTTTATCGATTCTAAAAATAAGTTAATCCTTCCTTATCGATACGATGGAGCAAGTTCTTTCATTAATGGAATGGCAAGAGTTAGATTAGCAGAGCTTACGGGTATGATTGATAAAAAAGGGAAAGAAATTATTCCACTTCAATTTCAACATATCACTTATCTATCTGATTATATTTTAGTAAACGATGAACGAGCTTTTGGATTGTTAGACAAAAAAGGAAATTGGCTATTGCCCTGTATGTATGCTAAAATTGAGTTGGTAGATTCAACAATACTGCGAGTTGAAATAAATAATAAATTTGGATATTATAATATAATTTCTTGTGAATTTATTTGGAAAGAGAATGGCGTAAACTAATTCACCCTTAACTTTTTTCCAATACTCAAAATATCTTTTGCTTTAATTCCATTAAGAGCGCAAATTTTTGGCACAGTTGTTTTGTATTTTATTGCAATTGAATAAAGTGAATCTCCTGATTTGATAGTATAATAAATCGGTTTTCCTGTTTGCGTTTCTGCTTTTTTGGGAGTCTTCGCAGTTGAAGTCGGTTTTTTCGGCTGCACAACTGGTTTTTTGGGTGTTGTAGAAGTTGCTTCTTTTGTGATTGGTTTAGTAGGTGCAGAATGGCTACCATTGTTAGCCACATTTACAGCTGTCGCATTTTTAGTCGGCAAAGTTGGTTTAGGAACTTTTGCCATTATGGCTTTTGCTGCTGGAGTTGAATACGAAGCACCACCTGGACAGTAATAGGTGTACCATGTTTTTTTTCTCTTACGCGAATAGTGTCTAATTTTATATTGCTCCGCAAGGTATTTGAAATCTGATTTTGTTAGGTTGTAAGTGTCGGTGTGTAAAGTTTGCGTTTGGAAATTAATTAAATTAGATGGGTCTATGGCGATGCCACGAAATCGAGTTTCAAAATGTAAGTGTGACCCGAAGGAGTGCCCAGTATTTCCGCCTAATCCAAGTATCATACCTGCTTCCATTTCATCTCCAGGTTTGACCAACAACTTAGAAAGATGTGCATAGTAGGTTTCTAGCCCGTTGTTGTGTCGAACCACAACTACAAATCCGTACGACTTACTTGTTTGTGCAATACGAACTTTACCATCAAATGCACAGCGAACAGTATCGCCCGTTTCTAAATTAATATCTACAGCGAAATGGTATCGTTTTCCGCGGTAACCAAACGCTGAAGTTATTGAGCCATTAAATGGATGTACGTAATTACAATGACCGGGATCATTTAGTGGAATACGGATGGTATCATCAAAAGTAAGTGCGTCAAATTTTGTTGAATGAACACTTAATGTATCCCATTCGCCGTAAATAGAACCAGCAGGGGTATCTTCAATATTCGAAAGTGAAACAGCTGTTAAATTTTTTGCCGGCCTGTTGGTTTCGTCGTATGAAGAATCTGTGACAATTATTTCAACATCTTCAAACGGTTCAGCAGTATCTCCAACTAAAACAGGTACTAATTTGGTTGGTATGATTGTGTCAGGTGAAGTTGAAAAACTAGCGCATTCGAATGTGTGACCAATAGCGAAGTTTTGTTTAAAACAAAACACGTATAGGGAAAAAATTAAAACGGCTATGTATTTGATTGCTTTCATACCGCGTACATTTGAAATTATTCATGTATACTGCTCAAATGTCGTGCTAATTTAACAATTTTGTTCTTAGCTCTGTTATTAATATAACATTGCAGTTGTTAATAACTCAAATACTTCTTAGCAGAAAGGTTATGATTAACGTTTTTATTTTATTGTGACGATGAATGGTCAAACCAAAATATTTTTAACATTCTAAAAATTAATTTAAAATTAATGTCTCATTTATTGTATTTGCTCCTTGCAATTGTAAGGTGTAGATCCCTTTTGCAATTTTATGAAAATCCAACGAAAATGTAGTTGCACCTAATTCTACTTTATTGGATTGTTCAAGTACTACACGTCCTGATGTATCAATCAACCGAATGATAATGGTTTCACTTTCTTTTGTTTGATAAAAAAGTGTGAATGACCCGTCACTTGGATTTGGCCACAGGGCCATTTGAATTTTATTTGGATTGTGATCTGCTAATCCAATGGTGCTTGCGTTACATGGAATAATTGGTCCGGAAACTTTTGTCATATTATTGAAATCAATATAGCAAGCATAATTCACGCTGTCAATAAATGGATTTCTATTTCCTTGTAAAGAATCTATGTAATCATTCTTTGCAATTTCACGCGCATCTGGGAGATCTGCGTAATGCCATGCTTTCATGAGATTTTGATTTTCTCCATACATGATACTTGTGCTAATAGGATTTGGGAAACCCCAATTTTGATTTGGTAAATTATAGCAAGTTGCCATATAAAACAACGCACGAGCTGCGTCTCCTTTTTGTTCGTCTCGTGGTTCGAATACTGTTTGTCCCGCTGTATTTGTTCCAAATTTTGATCCCATAAATGAACTGCTGATAGTTGTTACAATGCCAAGTGGGTAATTACTTCTTATGGCATTGGCATTTATTTGGTCGGTGGGAAAGAGGTTAAAATAATCGCTGTATTCTGGACCAGTAGTACTTGGATTAGTTGGCATCCAGTTATGACAAAAGGTATGTTCTCTGCTGAAACTTACCCAACCAAAAGGTTCTGTATAAACTAAGTCTTCGCCTGAATAAACACAGGTTATAGCTTTGTTGCCGTTCGAGGTGTCTCTTGCCCAAAAGTTTGTAATCATTCTCGGACCGTAATTGCCGTAGAAATTATCAGTGTGTGGATTAATAAGTGCAGTTAGATCTGCAACAAAAGTTGGAGCTGAAGTATTGATTCCATTATAATAAGTTGGAGGTTGCATAGATGCTGCTGAGACAGTCATTCCATTGAGTGGCGCCGATTCATAATAGTTTATGAATGGCACAGGCCCGTTAAATGAAAATACTTCGAAGTAATAATTTTGATTTGCCCCAATGTAATTTGCCCAACAGGAAATAGTAGTGCCAACATAAGCAACTTTACTGTTGCCAATTTGATCACCTACTGAGTATCCAATTCCATCTACTGGAATTGCTGCTGTTGCATTAAAATTACTTCGTAGGACAATGTAACCTGTTGGTGAGCCACTTGCTGCCGTCCAGTTTAATTTAAATCGGTACGATTTTATGTTTGTAAATGAAAGATTTGTAGGAGCTCCTGTTGGCTCCGTTGCAAAGTTACCGCCAACACCATTAAGATTTATGATGTACGCACTCTCATCTGTATCATTATTATTTATTGTAAGTACAGCTGTTCTTGTTCCTGCTGCCGCAGGAGTAAAATTAATTTGTAAGGTTCCGTTACCGAGTGCTCCAACTGTTGCGGGAAAAGAGGCAATAGAAAATTCAGAGGCATTTGGTCCTGTAATAACTGCGCTAGAAATAGTTAATGTATTTGTAGTACCTAAGTTTTCTACTGTGAATGTTTCTTGTGTTTGTGTGCTTACCGGTGAATTAAACCAAACTTCAGCACTTGTAAGTACAGTTGTGTTATTATATTTTACATTAATTTCTTGGATTGGACTTGGTGGAGCGGCATTTAAATTTACGTCATCGAGTCCAACATTTCCTGCTGCCTTTACCGTATAGTAAAAGCGAATGTAATGGCTACCTGAAGCAGGGTTGTCTGTAAACTGGGTGTAAGTAGAAGGAGGCAGCGTTACATCATTGAAAGAATGTAAGGTTGTCCATGTTATTCCATTGATGGATTCCTGTACATCAAAAGTGCCTCCACTGAAACTATTGCCTGCTACAAAATAAGTCAGTGTGCCAGGTGTTCCTGAAAAATATATTTGAACCCAATCTGTTTGCGTATCAAATTTTGCTGCAGGTGGCGTATTTCCAGAGCCCGTGTAATAGGCTATTCCACTATTTGTCCAACCTGTTGGAAAAATGGTTGTTGGAAAACTCCAAGCCGTTGGTAAAGTTGATTGTGCTGTTGCTGTTAGTGCAACAATAGTCAATAAGGATATAAAAATGTTTTTCATATTTTATTTTGTCACCACCTGTTGACGGTGAAATTTGTTTTTGTTTTTGTTATACATCAACAGGAATGCATAACAGTAATTTTATTAAAATGAAATTCGCATACCTGCATTCCAACGGCGCCCCATTCCCATGTAAACGAGTGCTGTTGTTGCATTGAAACCATTTCCATTTTGTCCGTCGCTGATGTATTTTGAATTGAGCACATTGGTAACTGAAAGCGTGAATCCAATACTTATTATTCTATTATTTTCTTTTGTAAAAGTTTCTTTTAATTCATAGCCGGAATAAATATCGAGTAATCCGTACGATGGCATTTGCCAGGATTCACGGTTTCGGTTGTCGGATATAACGTTGCCATTAAAATCTTTTACTTCGGCAAGCGCAATCGGATCGAAGTTTGAAAAATGGCGCGCGAAATAAGTATAACGAGGTTTGAAATAAAATCCTTTTATAGGTTCCCATCGCACTGCTACACTCGTTTGTGTTTGAGCGGCATCTCCTACATGTACATTATTTGCGCTGTAATCTATGGTATCAATTAAATCATAATTTGAATCGTATAAATAAACTCTTCCTGCTGCATTGTATTTCCAATCGCCGATTGAGAAAACCCCTTCCATAGAAAGTTTTTTTCCTACCTTATAAGTTCCGTCAAATTCAATACCAGTTAAAGTTGTGTTTAATCCTAATAAATCGTAGGTGAATGTACCGTCAGGCGTTGTAATTGTTGGAGAAAAAGAGGGTGGTTTATTTTTCCAGACTGTATAATATGCATTTACATTGATTGCAAAATTTTGGAAGCGTGCTCCAAAGCCGAGTTCAGTTGCGTACACTGTTTGATATTTTGTAGTTGGGTAGGGGCGGTTGCTATTATCAAAAACAGTATTGAATCTTGGGGCCATTTTTAGATAGCCAACATTTACAAAAACACGATAATTGTCACCTATATTATAATTCACACCTGTCTTTATAGTATAACCCGTAAATAACTTTTTTTCTGTTTGTGCTGTTCTTGCTGCTGCTGTATTCCATCCATATCCTGTTGCATTGGCAATGTGATAGGTAGGGCCGCTCGGATTGTCAATGGTTGTAGTATCGCCTGAATTGGTTATGACTGCCCCATTTTGTGCTACCGCAGCTTGAGTTCCGTTGGTGTAATAGGTTTCGTTGTAGCCAACAATCATATTTATTACTGTATCAGAAAGAACAATATCCTTTTTCTTGAAATGATCAATTCTTTGGTATTGGGACAATGATCCCGATGTTGTTAGAAATGCACTCCAATTATTTTTTGAATATTCCACCTGCCCAAAAAGGCCACCCCAGTTAACAAAACTTTCATTCCAATATCCAACTTTATCGCCAACTTGTTTTTTGTAAAATTGGAAGTTGGGGTCACCAAAAAAAGTTCCTCTTGGTTGACTTTGGTTGCTGATTGTTGGTTCAACGTAATAATCGCCACCAATTAAATCATAAACGGTTCTGTAATGTGAACCCTTGTAATAACGAAGATCGATTCCCAACAAATAAGCTAAATGATCATTTGGTTTATAAGTTGCAGTTGAAAGTGCTCCTATCCAAATATGATTATTCATTGAGGAAAGTAAAACACGAGTTGCTTTATGTTCTGTTGAACTGTATATCGCATCAATTGTTGTTGAATTGGAATTGTAAACGGTTTCAAGATTTTGTTGTCCCGTTAAAGTATCCCGTGTTACCGTTCCACTATAATTTGTACCACCGCCTGTTCCAATTGAAAGATATGCAACAGTAGAGACGCTTAGCTTTTCTGATGGTAAGTAATACCACGATAAATTAAAGAGTGGTTTGTTGTAATAATTTAAATCTTGGCTCAATCTACCCGCTTGATTGGAAGGTGTTGCAAGATTTCCCCAATTAGGATTGTATCGATATCCGCGCTCACCTTGTGTAGTTGTGGTGTATCCATTATTTGCAGCATAAACCGAATCTACATTTATTCCAATTTTTTCCCCGTATGCACTATCGTAAATGGCTGCGCTCATTCGATCGTAGCGCTGGCTATGTGATTGTGGCGCACCATTGATACTGAAACTAAAAAGGTTTTTGTTAAATCGTTTTTGAATTTTTAAAAAATAGGCCCACTGGTCATCCCATGTCTGATCGGCCCATCCATTTCCTGTTCTACGTGAACCGGCAAACGTAATGCCCCAACCTTTTCCTATTTCTCCAGAGTTAAACATGCAAGAAAGTTTTTGCATACTGTTGTTTCCTACCTCTGTGCGAATGACAAAATTTCTTCTGCCATCTATTCCTCGTGTAAGAATATTAATTGTTCCACCAACTGAAGGGATAGCTAATTTTGATGCTCCAAGTCCTCGTTGAATCTGCATTGTTCGGGTAACATCTGAAAGTCCAGACCAATTACTCCAATACACCTGACCATTTTCCATGTCATTCATTGGCACACCGTCTACCATAACACCCACATTCCGTTGGTCAACACCTCTTATATTTACCCGGGAGTCTCCTGCTCCTCCACCTTGTTCAGTTGCATACGCACCGGGAGTTGAATTCAATAACATTGTAATGTCTCTCCCACCAGCTTCTTCTTTTATTTTATTTTCATTTATATTTGAAAATGCGACAGGAGTTTTTCTGTCAATTGCAACATCTGAAATAATTTCAACTTCTTTTAATGTTTTGCTGCTACAACTGAAATTGTGTGTTATGTTTTTTCCTGCAACTTTTAGTTGAACAGAATCTGTAACGTAACCGGTGTATTTTACTTTTAATAAATAATTCCCATTCGGTAAAGTGAGTTTATAATTACCATCAAGATCGGCATTGGTATGGTATAATTTTCCATCGTCCACAATTATAATTGCGCCTACTAACCCTTCAGTTGTTGAAGCATCACGAACTGTTCCGCTAACTGTTTGCTGCGCGCTGAGGTTTGCAGAAGTGAAAACGAGGATAATAAAAAAGAAAATACGATTCATGGTACTTAATCTTTGACGCCTCATTTTTAGCAAATTATTTTCTTGCTAAAAATGAGGTGTCAGTTCAGATTACTGAATACAAATCTTCGAAACAATCACTTTTCCGGATTGCAATTCTAATCGCATAAAATAAATTCCGTAGGGCTGATTGGAAATATTAATTTTCACTTCGTTTGAATTTGTTGTAAAACGGTTGGAGAAAATAGTTACTCCAAGAGCGTTGTAAATTTCTACGTTTAAAAGAGCAGACGAAGTGTTGATTGTGAAATTTCCACTCGATGGATTTGGAAATATAGTAACTGAATTAATGTTAGCTATTCCTCCTTGTACTGCTGTATTTCCACAAGTTGATGCATGTATTCCAAGATTAGACCAGTCGTCTTGAGGTAAGGAATCCCATTGTAGTGTGACATTAAATGCTGTAGGATTTGAAGTTACACCAGTAAATACAGAAGATTTACGAATTAGAGTGTGATCTTTAGTCCACCATGATCCCTGCGCATCTGTAAAAGGGAAAACATCTGACCAGCTTTGACCTGGATCTTCACCAATTTTTCCAAAAATATCGATGATAGCATAGGGACTGATTTTAACAAGTAAAATTGCATCATCACCATTTGCATAAAGTGGGTCAGGATAGACATTACTTAATTGATTTGCTAAAGCTTGAAGTGCTGTATCACAGGCAGGTGAATTTGGTGCTGAAACAATTTGTCCATTTGCAACAACCCAGGTAGCATTTGCTCCAAGTGTACCACTTAGCGTAAGACTATCAACTCCTACTGGAGAACCGTTAGAATAGCGAACAATGCGGTAGTTTGAAAGCACAACAGGAGCACTTGTTGGATTGTACACTTCAAATGCTTTATTATTTCCAGAACCCTCTACTACTTCTGAAAAAAACAAATCGTTGCAGAAGTTTTGAGCGTAAGTGAAATTAATTGTGCCTAATAAAATAAGGGAGAGTAATGTTTTTTTCATGTGTATTAGTTGTTGAGCATTTTTGGAATAATCAGAGCTGGTTTCAGCGACAAATCGCTTTTAGGATATCAGAGCTGATTGATATTCCAAAAGTACTTTGAAAAATGTATTCTACAAGTTATTCTTGCATGTTTTTGAAATGGGCCTTTATTATTAATACTGGGTTCATTCCTATTTAACAATTTGACAATCCCTGCATTATTTTGACCTAATGCTTCAAATAGCTACGAAAAATCATACTTTTGCTCCTCTTTTTATATTAAAACATACAAAAATGAATAAGGGACCTGTTTCACAGTTTGTTGACCATCATTACCGTCATTTTAACGCGGCAGCTTTAAAAGATGCAGCAATTGGATATGAAACACACCTTTTGGAAGGTGGAAAAATGTTAGTCTCCCTTGCAGGAGCTATGAGTACAGCAGAACTTGGACTCTCCTTAGCAGAAATGATTCGTCAGGATAAAATAGCGATTATTTCTTGTACAGGAGCCAATCTTGAAGAAGATTTGATGAATTTGGTTGCTCATTCACATTATAAACGTGTACCTAATTACAGGGATCTTACTCCTGCTGATGAGTGGGCCTTGCTTGAAAAAGGATTGAATCGTGTAACTGATACTTGTATTCCTGAGGAAGAAGCATTTCGTCGTTTGCAAAAACACATTGTTGAACTTTGGAAAGACGCAGATAAAAAAGGGGAACGATATTTCCCACATGAATTCATGTACAAAATGATTTTAAGTGGTGTTTTAAAACCCTATTACGAAATTGATCCAAAGAATTCTTGGATGATTGCTGCAGCTGAAAAAAATCTTCCTATTATTTGTCCGGGGTGGGAAGACTCCACAATGGGAAATATTTTTGCTTCCTATGTTATAAAAGGTGAAATGAATCCAACCACAACAAAAGGTGGAATTGAATACATGGTTTGGTTGGCCGATTGGTATCGCAAAAATTCAGCAGGAAAAGGCGTTGGTTTTTTTCAAATTGGTGGTGGAATAGCGGGGGATTTCCCTATTTGTGTGGTGCCCATGATGTACCAAGATTTGGAATGGCATGATGTTCCTTTCTGGTCTTATTTCTGTCAGGTTTCTGATTCAACCACTTCTTACGGTTCTTATTCAGGTGCAGTTCCGAATGAAAAAATAACTTGGGGGAAATTGGATGTCAACACACCAAAATTTATTGTGGAATCAGATGCTACGATTGTAGTGCCATTGATTTTTGCTTGGATTCTTGGTTGGTAGGCTTCGATACATCCACCGCGGCGGACACTCAGCCTGACAATTCAATGATTCAAAAATTGCAGTTTAATTATCGAATGAAAAATTTAGCGTCTATACTTTATTGCTTTTATTAATAAATTTAAAAAAATAAAAAAATGAATTTAATTAATTTCAAAACCGGTATTTTATCAATATGTATTTTTACAGCTGGTGGATTAACGTTTTCTGGCTGTAACGGTGGAGCTAATAAGAGCGATGCTGAAATAGTTTCGCGTGTTGATTCATTTTTAGTTGCCTACAACAAAGAATACAAAAAGCTAACTATTGAAGCAAATGAAGGTCAATGGCAACTCTTGACCCACATGGTAAAAGAGGATACTGTAACTTCCAATCTTGCTCAAAAGGCAAGCGAACGTATTGGTGCGTTTCTTGGAAGTGCTGAAAATATAAAACTCACGCAGGAGTTTTTGGAGAAAAAGAGTATGCTTTCTCCAATTCAAATTGAGCAGTTAGAACACATTTTATATTTCGCAGGAAGCAGTCCGCAAACTGTAGCAGAAATTGTTTCACAAAAAATTAAAGCGGAGACAGATGCTGGAAAATTATTGTACGAATTTAATTATTTACTCAATGGAGATACTGTAACTACCAATGATATCGATGGGATTCTGCATTCAGAAATGGACACGGTGAAACGCTTGGCCGCTTGGGAGTGTAGTAAAACAGTTGGAAAAGATTTGCATGTGCCATTGGAAAATTTACGTGCCTTGCGCAACAAGGTTGTACAAGGTTTGGATTACAAAGATTTTTTTAATTATCAAGTTGCTGATTATGGAATGGATGCTGATACCATGATGTCCATGCTCAGAAAAATAAACGACGAAATTTATCCATTGTATCGTGAATTACATACTTGGGCACGATACGAACTTGCGAAAAATTATCATTCTAAAACAATTCCAGAATACTTACCTGCTCATTGGTTGCCGAATCGATGGGGACAAGATTGGAGTGATTTGGTTACCGTTGAAGGTGTAGATTTAGATGCGATTATTAAGTCAAAAAATTATGATGCCGAATGGGTTGTGAAAGCGGCTGAGGATTATTATGTGAGTATGGGTTTTCAGAAATTACCTTCTGTTTTCTATGAAAAATCTAGTTTGTATCCCGTTCCAGCAGGTGCAGATTACAAAAAAAATAATCATGCATCAGCATGGCATATGGATTTAGACCAAGATGTTCGTTCTTTAATGAGTGTTGAGCCAAATTCACATTGGTATGAAACTACTCACCATGAACTTGGTCATATTTATTATTATTTGTCTTACAGTACACCTGAGATACCTTACATTTTACGTGAAGGAGCAAATCGTGCTTACCACGAGGCCTTAGGAACTTTGTTTGGTATGGCTGCGATGCAAAAGCCATTTCTTATAAATAAAGGATTTGTAAGTGCAAATCAAAAATCGGATTCTATTCGTAGTTTATTGAAAGAAGCTTTACGTTATGTTGTTGCCTTAAACTGGCAGGCAGGTACAATGAGTGAATTTGAATATGAGCTTTATACAAAAAACCTACCTGCAAATCAATTCAATAAGCGGTGGTGGGAAATTGTGAAACGAGAGCAGGGAATTGTTCCACCTTATTTCCGTAATGAATCTTTTTGTGATGCTGCTACCAAAACACATATCATTGATGATGCTGGTCAATATTATGACTATGCCTTGTCCACCGTTTTACAATTTCAGTTTCACGATTACATTGCAAAAAATATTTTGCATCAAGATCCCCGTAACACAAATTATTTCGGCAATAAAGAAATTGGTAAATTTATTGATGGCATGATGAGTGTAGGTGGTGTAGGTGACTGGAGAGCCCTATTGAAAGAAAAAACCGGCTCTGATTTAACTGCTAAACCAATGTTGGATTATTTCTCTCCTTTAATGGGATATTTGAAAGAGGCGAATAAAGGAAGAACCTATACTTTGCCTGCAAAACGCGAACATTAGAATTATTTATGATTCTGTAATATCTAATTTAGCGAATTTTAGAAGTAATTGTTTTTGTCCAACCTCATTAAAAATAACGGTTGCTTTTGTATTTGGAAATACCCCTTCAAGTTGAACAACTTTTCCTGTACCAAAACGTTCGTGTTTGACCGTCATTCCAACTTGAAGTGATTTTAAATTTGTATTATCTATAGGTCCAGCATTTGCTGTACTTGCTTTAACTAAATTTTTTCTTGGGGGTACTGTTTCGAATTTTTGTTTTTGCTCAATTTTTTTATTTGTACTTGATTTATTGACTAAATATTGAGGGTCGCTTCCTTCTTCAAACTCTCCACGAGCAGCACTGTTTCCATATTCAATAAATTTCGAATCTATTTCGTCAATGAACCGACTTGGTTCTGATGATGTCAGCGTTCCCCAACGATACCGCGATGACGAATAGGTGATTGTTGCTCGTTTTTCAGCACGAGTGATTGCAACATAAAATAAACGGCGCTCCTCTTCCAAGTCAGCTCTTGAAAGGAGTGACATTGGATTAGGAAAAAGATTTTCTTCCACACCTACGATAAATAGGTATGGGAATTCTAATCCTTTTGAGGCATGTATAGTCATTAGCGAAACACGATCAACATCTTCATCATTTTCTTTTTTGTCGGCATCTGTTAAGAGCGCAATGTCTTGCATAAATTGGTCGAGCGTTCGCATCGGTAGGCTTTCTTCTGTATTTTCTTCAAGCTCTTTGTTCGTTTCATTTGTGTCCTGAAATTCCAACTTATTTTCATTCAGATCAATTGCTGGTGGAAGTGCCCCATCCGAAAATTCTTTTAATCCATTTAATAGTTCCAACACGTTTTCATAGCGGCTTACTCCTTCTGGCGTTTTGTCAATATGTAATTCGTGAAGTAAACCAGAGGTTTTTGCAATGTGGTTTCCTAAATCGTATGCATTTTGTACAGGTAATAACGCTGAAAAACTTTGAATCATCGTTACAAAATCTTGAATTTTTTGTACTGTTCCGCTGTTGATTCCTAAATTTAATTCTGTGATGTTTTCACAAGCTGTAAATAAGCTGATATCATTGTCGCGTGCGGCAATGAGAATTTTTTCTATTGATGTGTCACCAATTCCTCTTGTTGGAAAATTGACAATTCGTTTAAATGCCTCTTCGTCACTAGGATTGATGGTCAAACGATAATAACCAAGTAAATCTTTTATTTCTTTTCTTTGGTAAAACGAAAGTCCTCCAAAAATTCGGTACTCAATTCCTTTTTTTCTTAGCGCTTCTTCCATGGAACGACTTTGCGCATTGGTTCGGTAAAGGATGGCAAAATCGCGGTTGTTTGCCATTTTATCAATTTTGAGATCGTATATATTTCGAGCTACAATTTGCCCCTCTTCGTTGTCGGTATGAGCTTTTAGTAAATAAATTAAATCTCCTGCAGGGTTTTCTGTCCAAACATTTTTTTGTAATTGATCTTGATTGTTTTTGATAACCGTGTTGGCGACGTTTACAATGTTTTGCGTGCTTCTGTAATTTTGTTCAAGTTTAAAAGTGTATAAATCGGGGTAATCTTTTTCGAAGCTGAGTATATTCTGAATGTTTGCACCACGAAAGCCATAAATGGATTGTGCATCATCGCCCACAACACAAATATTTTGAAATTTTGCAGCCAATTGTTTTACAATTACATATTGTGAAAAGTTGGTGTCCTGGTACTCATCTACCATGATGTAGCGAAATTTATCTTGGTACTTATTTAGTAAGTCGGCAAAATCGCGTAAAAGTACATTTGTGTTAAAAAGCAAATCATCAAAGTCCATTGCTCCTGCTCTGAAACATCGCTTGTGATAAATATCGTAAATGAGTCCAATTTTAGGCTTGCCACTCAATTTATCTTCATTCATAGCTTCCTCATTTTGCAAGTAAACTTGCGCAGAAAGCAAATTATTTTTTGCTGAAGAAATTCTACTTAGCACTATTGATGGCTTGTATATTTTCTCATCAATGCCTTGTTCTTTTAGTATAGTACGGATTAAACTTTTCGAATCGTCGGTGTCGTAAATGGTGAAATTAGTAGGATAGCCCAATCGGGCTGCTTCAGTTCTGAGAATCCTTGCAAAAACAGAGTGGAAAGTACCCATCCACAAATTTCTTGCTTCACCTTTTGAAACAATTTTACCAATGCGGTCTTTCATTTCACGCGCAGCTTTATTGGTGAATGTGAGTGAAAGTATGTTGAATGGATCTATGCCTTTTTTAATTAAGTGAGCTACACGATAGGTGAGTACGCGTGTTTTTCCCGATCCTGCTCCTGCGACTATCATGACAGGACCGTCAGTGCATTCTACAGCTTCTCGTTGTATTTGGTTGAGTTCTTCTAGGTAATTGTTGTTCAATTTTAAAATGCTTGCAGGTATTTGCTAATTGGAATAGTTTGACAAATTTACTGCTTTGTAGCTGTTTTGGAAATGTGTTGGCGGAAGTTTAATAACAATTTTAATATTTTTCTGTTTTTTATTAATACCGTCATTTAAGTTGGATTTTTTTCTATACTATGAGGCTGGTGTTATTAGCCCCGATAGTAGCGGAAATCCCACACGAAACCAATGGAATTTGGTGGAGGTGGAATGCAGCGAATAGCGGGTAACAATAGTGTAAAAGAGGATGAGTTTCTGCTCCTTATCAAACTCAATTTATTTGTTTTTTGATTCTGGGATATTGAATTGATTTTTTATAAAAAAAAATAGGCTGCCACGCTTTCGAGGACAGCCTATTTTGAAATGAAAATATGAATTAGTTTTTCACTAATTGTGTAGTGTAAACTTGTTCATTGCTTGTTACTTTAACTACATATACACCTGCTTCGTAAGCAGCAATGTTAATCAGGTTGTTTATTCCAACGGTGTTGCTTTCAAATACAACTCTTCCTGTTACATCAATAATTTGCATCAGCATTACATCGGTAGTTGTACGATTGACTTTGATATTCACACGGTCGTTAGCTGGATTTGGATAAGCAGCGATAAAGTTGATTGCTACATTTGGTTCGATTACGCTATTTACTCCAACAAGATCGTAGGAGAAAACAAGGTTTGCTGGTCCTTGTAGCACTCCAACTAAGGACAATGGATTAGGGACGATGTGTATTCCACCAGCTAAGTCGCCAGGTGTACCTATGTCGCCAGTTACATCATGCATAATTGTTGTTTGCATTCCAGTAGCAATATTAACTTGTATAAGGTCTGCTGCGTTTGTTTGTCCGGTTTGATGAAAAGCCCAAAGGTAAGGTCCACCAAAAGTAACATTATCAATGGCTAAGCCGTAGGTTGCACTTAGAAGATGGCTTGATGCTGCAACGGTATTTATTGGTAATCCAGCCATGTCAACTAATGTAAATTCAGTTGTCCATGTTCCAACCCAAAAACCAGGTAGCGTAGCATCGTAAGTACAATAACGAACATTTGGAACTCCTGTTGTTGTTATAGTTCCTATAAGGATTTTATTTACAGGGTCTATTTTAAAAATATCGGGAGTGGTATTTCCTGCATAAATAGCTATTCCGTCGGTTGTCATGGAACGTATGCCCGTAAGACCTGAAATGGTAAATTGAGAAATTAATGTTCCTGCAAGTGTAAAGTTGGTTACAGTATCGCTTCCCCAGCGAGAAACCCAAATTTCGTTTCCCCAAACTACAACTCCTGCATTTCCTATTCCCGCACCAGCAGCAGTAATGTCATAGTTGAATAGCATTTGCCATGGCGTTTGTGGCGTTGGATTTTGTGGTGTTACGTTAATACCAGGAGCAAGCTCAGAGGCACTCGTTGGTGTTGGTTGTTGAGCCGTTAGTATTCCAGTAGAAATCATAACTAAGCTAATTGCAATGTATATTTTTTTCATTTTTCTTGTTTTTAGTTGTACAATAATACTAAAAATAAATTTAGTTGACACTAATATTTTGATGTATTTAATTAGAGTGATGCCGCAATAATATTTTTTAGGACATCGTTTGGTCCAGAATAAATTAAAGCTGCTTGTGCATCAGCAATAATTTCTCCTATTCCATATTCTTCTGTATATCCGTTCCCGCCGTGTAAGATTAAAGTTTCTCTGGCAATATTATTGAGGGCTTCGCTTGCGCATATTTTTGCTTGCGCTGAAATTGCAGTGACATCTAATCCATCGTCCATCATTTTTGCGGCTTTTAATGCAAGCAGACTGGCAATTTCCATTTGCAAAAACATTTCGGCGATGCGAAATTGTACGGCCTGGTGTTTGTCGAGCGTTTCATTTCCTTTGATTCTTGTTTTTACATATTCGCGTGACATGTTGCAGAGCCGCGCCATTGTTCCGGTGTGCATTGCTGCCATACACGTACGCTCCCAGTTCATACTTTCAATAAATATCATTGCACCCGCACCAATTTTACCAATTATATTTTCTTTCGACACCACAACATCCTCAAAAAAGATTTCTGCCATTGGTGATGAGTGCAGTCCCGATTTTTTAATTTCTTTACCACATTTATAATTATGTTTTTCTTTTTCAAGTAGAAAGCTGGTGATGCCACCAAAAAAACCTTTTTCGGAATCTGTTAAAGCATACACTACAATTCCTTGAGCAATTGTGGCATTTGTGCAAAATATTTTTGAGCCGTTTATAATGTAATTATCACCAGAAGCAATGGCAGTTGTAGTTAATCCGAACGCGTCACTTCCTGCCCTTGCTTCTGTCATTGCATTGGCAAGTATAAATTCCCCACTGACAACTTTTGTGAGAATTCTATTTCTTAATTCCGTTGAACCATTTTTTACAATTGGAATGATACCAGCTAATAAATGTGCTGCCATTGAAAATGTGAATCCTCCGTCAGTGCATGCGGCAGAAAACCCTTCTAATGAAATAGCAGTTTCTATTGCATTTAGCCCCGGTCCACCATATGCTGAAGGAATAGTTAATGCAGTAATCCCTTTTGATGAAAGCATTTTCCAACGTTCTTCAAAAGATTGGTTGTTGGAAAAAATTGCGGCATCAAATGCTACTGTACGTAAGTCGTGTTCTTTTGCACTTAAATTAAAATCCATTTTTAAGTGTAGGTATAAATTGTTTTTCGATTTTAAAGATACACTAAAAGTACTATCCTATTTTAATTTTAAAGTGTTTGATTTAACCTTCAGCTGCTAATTTTTTAAAGTCTACTTTTCCACTTGAAGTTTTGGGCAATGCATTTAGAAAAATGATTTGCTCTGGAATCATATAGGGTGGTAGTAGTTTTTGGCAATGCTCCTTTATTTCTAATACTGTTACAGCTGTGTTTGGACGAGTTACAATAAATGCTTTAATAAAAGAGTAGCCATCGGAATCTTTACTTTCAATAATTGCAGCTTCAATTATATTTTTGTTATTCATAAGCGTTTGCTCTACTTCCTCCGATTCAATGCGATAACCTCTCTTTTTAATCATTCTATCAAAACGGCCTAAATAAACCAAATCACCATTTGTGTCTAACTCAACTCGGTCGCCAGTATTGTAATATACTTTACCATTCAATACTTCAAAAATAGTTGAGTTAAGATCTTCTCGTTCCCAATAACCCGCTGTGACATTTGCTCCTGAGATTAGCAATTCGCCTTCTTTACTTATTTGACTTTCTAGCTGTGAACATATTTGGCCAATAGGGTATGGGAGTTTTCTTTTTTCATCAATTGGCCTTGGTATTACAAACCAAGAACAGACATTTGTTTCGGTTGGTCCATATAAGTTGAAAAATTGTGTGTTAGCCCATACTTTCATTAGTCGATGCAAGTGCTGAATTGGAAAAATTTCTCCAGCAAATAGTGCAAGTCGTAACTTTGAAAAATTCAAAGTCTCAATTTTTCCAAAATTAATAAGTAAACTCAACAAGCTAGGTGTGGCATATGTAACGGTTATGTTTTTCTCAATTAAAATTTCTCCTAAAAGTCTCGGGTTTTTGGTTGTGGCCTCATCTATTAATACAATTGTTCCACCGCAGGCAAATGCTGTGTATATGTCAAACACTGATAGATCAAAATGTAGTGGAGCAATTGAACTGAAGCGATCGTTTTCACTTAACGAAAAAGTTTCCAAGCTCCAGTTTATAAATGCTATTGCGTTTTCATGACTTATGCAAACACCTTTCGGAATACCTGTTGAACCGGAAGTATACAGGATAAAAGCAAGGTCTGTGAAATCGGATTTTGTTACTGGATTTAAAAAAGTAATGGATAATGTATTCCCTGTAGTTGTTGCGAGTTTTTTTGGATTAATTAATGTTTTTGGAAACAAACTTTCTTCAGCAATGAATGCGTGTGGATTTAAATTAGTCAGAATTTGCTGAAGTCGGGGAAGAGGTGTTTCAATGTCGATAGGTACATACGTTGCTCCACAATCTAAAATGGCAAGCATTGTTGCAATTGTTTCAATCGATTTTGGCGCCATGATTGCAACACGGTTCCCTTTTTCGATTTTGTTGGTAGCTAGTTGAGCAACCTTAGTGTGAATTAGGTTTTTCAGATCTTGGTACGAGATGCATTTGCCAGAGGACTCCTCAAGCGCAATTCGGGTTCCAAAAAGTTCAGCGGAAGAAAAAAATATTTCTTGTAAAAACGATTTCACTGTTTTTGCTTTTCAATTATGAAGTTCACAATTTTGGACAGCGTGTCGAGGTGATCTTGGTCAATTTCGTTTGCTTCGATTTCAATAGCAAAATTTTCTTCAATAAAGCTCACTAATTTTAATGCAACTATTGAATCCATAAGTCTACTCGATATGAGTGCCGTTTCATCTTTCAAGTCGCCAGCATCTTTTGAATTAAATATATTTTCAATTAAAAATAATCTGACTTTTTCTTGAATTGCTTCTTTTATCATTTTCGTTTTATTTTAATGCTATTTTAATTTATTGTTTGTTGAATGTATTGTATTCCTAAGTGGAAGGTATAATCTTTTTGCTATAATTTGATGTCCAATTGCGTTGGGGTGTGTATCCTCACTTGAAACAGTTATTTCGCTTAGGTCATGGCCATCAAATAGTCCATTCAAATTAATAATTTGAAATTTACTTGTTTTAAGAAAACGTAGAGATGAATTTAAATCGGTGTCTGTGCGGAGATCGCCAAGCGAAGGTAAATAAATCCAAATTGGTATAATTTGATTTTTGGAGCAAAAAGTTTCTATGTGTGAATACGCCCAGCTTAGCAATGAATCGGCGTGTGGAAGTAACAGGTCATACATTTGTGCTCGACACATCTTTGTTGCATTAATTCCTGATTGTTGAATTATGTTTGTGATGTATGTGTACTCTAAGTCTTTATTTTTAGTAATCAAATTTAGAAGTTGTTCTAACATCCTTTGTTTTTCGGAGGAATGGCATACAATGGCAATCGCATTTGGATTGTAGGTTAGGCAATTCGAGTCTACCATTTTTACAAGTTGCAAAATGCTATAGCCACCCACACCCATATTTAGTATTTCAGTATTTAGCTTTGAGTGATTTAATGAATCCTCTATTAATTGTTCAAAAGGTTCTCCATTACCAACGCCCGAACCCATTTCGTAGGAAGCACCTAATAAACATATTCTATAAATGTTAGGTTGTGGTTGAAGCGCGTATTCTTTATCACGCATTCCAAAATTATTTGTACTGAATAATTTTTCCTTAAAAACTGTTTCAAATGAAGGTTTGAGTTTTTTGTCAAGTAAGCCATTTATTTTTTGGTATGCAGGGTTTTGGAAATCCTTTTGTTCTGTTTTTTTAAAAATAGAATTGGTTTCTTTTGAAATATTTTGTGTCGTTAGCAGTTGCTCGTAATAGCCACGTTCAACAAGCATTCTGTCAAAGCCATTGAGCTGAGGCCTGGTCATTTTTACTAATGAATAGCTGGGAAGGTCATACCCGAGTGTTAAAAGTAGTCCTGCGGTAACTAAAATGGACAGTAAAATAAATTTAAGATTCTCCTTTGGCGTTTTTAATATCCAATTGAAAATTGTTGTTCTGGAGTGAATTTTAGAAATTACTCCACCTATTATAAAAAGGCTTATAACTGTAGCTGCAAAATAGATTAGTTCTTGTGTTTCTAACTTTGAAAACTTGGAAAAAATATACAACCATTCGGTTAAGGAAGTTGCCGTCCATAGCGACCAAAGTATGCTCATTGCAAAAAACATAGCAACTACTCCCATTCCAATTTTAAAATGATTGTCGGGGGATGTTTTTTTATTTTTCGAAAACTTATTTACTGAGACGACTGCTATTATTGTTCCAAAAATTGACCAATATAAAATGTCATTTGGTAAAATTGGGAACGATCCTTTTATCCAATACCATTGCCAACTGTGCAGTAGCCATGTGATTGCAAACATTGTAAGCATCAGTAATAAAATAGCTCGTTTTGGACGCCATTTTTTTAATTGTAGTAACATCGGATAATAAAATACACGTAACATAAAATGCCTCCAATACAAGTTTATTCTTGTCCATAAGTCACTGAAATTTTTTGCAAGAAAGTAGTTTTGAAAAACGGCTGGAAGTTGGTAACCCATAAGCGCAAGAATTCCAACGCTAATGTAAAAAATCCCAGATAGACGAAGAATTAGCGCGTATCCTGTGCATATGAAAGAAAACAAGTCTTGCCAATTGTGCAATTCGTAAATGGAAGGCGTTATGTATAAATAAATAAATCGATAGGCCAGAAGTTGTATGATTCCTCTGCTTAGCCATGTTTTTCCTAGTTTATGCGCCTCTGGAATATCTTCTTGTTTGTGTTTGAAAAATTGAAGCGGATCAATAACTGGGAAAAGTGGGAAGAAGATATTGGGTAACATGAAAAGGTAGTTCAACCGAATTAAAAAAGAAGGTTTGGTTTTAATAAATGAAATTTCATATAAAAGGAAAATGAAACGAAGCATGATGAAAATCCCTGCAATGCTAATTGCGGTTGAAAAATCATATTTTGTATTTATGAAGAATCGAATGGTAATGAGTGCCACAAAAAGTAAAAGTGCTGTAAGATTTCTGTATTTTTTTTGTGGAATAAAAGTTATGGATGTTGCAAGACAAATAATCACAAAGACAATTGCTGTTGTTATAAAACCTGTGCTTATAAAAAGTAGCAGCAATGACCATATTGAAAAAAAATATTTTCTAAGTGGGTAGGGTAGGACATTATGTAAAAAAATAGCAGCTGCAATAAAGGGAAAAAATTGATCAAATCCAGAAAGGTATTCTATGTGAAAAAGCTGAATTACACCTGCAGTCAGAATAAGTAGGAGTGCGAGACCAAACAGCTCTTTTGTCCTACTTTTCGTTATTGATTTGGGGTTTATTAGTTGTTCCATTATTGCAATTCAATACCAATTTCTTGCTAAAAGTATAAACTAAAAATTTGTTGGAGTATGAATTCTTTTGTTGTAGAGTTCAATGTGTTTTTCAGCCATGATTATATCGCAATATATTTCTTTTGCTGCAGTAGCAATAGCTTCGGCATTGAACGTAGTTGATACTAGCGCTTCCTGTATTGCACTGGCTAGTGAATCCGCGTTTTGATGTTGTGCGAAAATGCCATTTTGTTCATTGATCATTTCAATTATGCCCGTATTCTTAAATGCAACTATTGGAAGTCCGCAACAAAGCGCCTCAGTTATAACGTTGGGTTGATTATCTTCTAAAGAAGGTATTACGAGTACGTCGGCTGCACTGTAAAAATTACTCATCATCAATTCCTCATTGATTTTTTCATAAAAGCGAATGGATTTGTTTTCTGGAAGTTCAACCGGACGTTTCGTTCCAACTATTACAGCGATGTTTGTGCGGAGGTCAATTTTATTGATTGCTTCATAAAAGTAAGAAAACCCCTTTCTTTTATAGTTGATATTGTCGGCGATGTATAAAATCATTTTTTTATTTAATGGCAGGTTTAGTTTCGTTTTTATTTCATTTTTGTTTTTAAAACTAAAGCTACCTGCTGCTACCCCATTTTTAATTTGATGATGTTGGTACGATTGAAAAATTTTGCTTTTAATTGATTTGGCATGAATGTAGTTGGAAAGACAAATAATATCGATGTTTGTTTTTGCTAGTGCAGCTAATTTTATTTCAATATTTTTATTTAATAAAGCACTGTTTATGGAATCGGTCCAATCGTTTTCATAGTGATATCCACCTGAAAATGGCAGTTCATCGTGTAGTGTCCAAATTATTTTTTGGTGACATTGCTTAAAGAAGGAATCGTAATCCAGAAATCCTGCTACCCAATGTAAGTGGATGATATCGGCCTCTTTTACAATAGGATGTTTCATAATATCCCATGTTGTATTAGGAAATGAAAATGGTTTTGCAGAAGGACTTTTCAATGCTAACCGTATTCGATCGTAATCGTTTCGTATACGGTTTCGAAATTTATCAATCCAAAATTGTAAACGGCCTCTGTTGTAATCGCGAAAATCGTACACTTCTGGAATACTGTCATCTGTTTTATAGAGCAGCACAACTTTAGAGTTTATATTTTTATTTAATAAAGCAGCGTGCAGACGTAGGCAAGCTTTGGCTGCTCCCCCCGTGTTGTATGTATTGATGTGTACAATTTTCATGAATTGATTGCACGTTTTAATAAAACAGAATAGATTCTTTTTAATTCTTCGGGCCAATGTGGATTGATAGCTATATTCAATCCTTTTGTCTTGCTTTTGTCTATAATTTTCTTAGATTCTTCTTTGTTGTCATTTGTTAAATTATATTTCTGAATCATTGCTGTTATGCTTTTTTCTGGGTTTAGCACAAGATTTTCGTAGCAAAAATAACTGATGTTCGAATTTGAATCAGCGATAAGATTTTCATAGTATTTAATGTACAGCTCATAAGTAGCATTGGGTGTCACTTTCTTTGCCGATTCAACAGCAGTTTCTGGGTTCCTAAACACGACAAGGAATTGTGCTTTTGGGAAATGCGAAATAAAAAGCTCGTGCATTACAGCAAAGTGAGGATTTTTAATCAGAAAGGGAACTTTAAATTCATTGGAAAGATATTCTTGTAGGTTAGAAGGACAATAATTACTTAATAATCTCATTTTAGATATGTTCGGTATTCTGTCGTCGTGAATAGTTACGATTGAAAAATACCTGAAATCTTTATTATTTATTTCTCCTATTTGAAAGCCACGCAGTTCTTTCGTTTTTGGTGGTCGGTCACCCCATGAATTTGTTTTTGAAAAAATGTATAGACTTAAATCCATGAAAAGATAATTTTCAGCAAAACCTGTTGGATTTATATTTTTTCTGGTGCCCACACCAGCGAGTAGATCACTTTCTGGTCCGGCATGAAATCCATTAGCAATTAAAATGTTTGTGGTAAGGGTTGTTCCTGATCGAAACATTCCTGTTACAAAAAGTGGAGTGTGGTTTTCAAATGTATCTTTTTTTTCTATTTTGCTACGTAAATTGGTAAGCCAATACGTACAGAGGTTAATGAGTTGGTGAATTGTATTATTGGATAGCTTCATTTTACCAATTATGTTTAGAAGTTGTGAAAAGCGCTATTTTTATATTTTAATTTCTATTAACGCAAACTCCTACACTGTATAAAGGTCGACTAATATAGCCGTTAATTTTGCTTTTGTATGATTTTTTCGGCAATTATATTTTCGATTTTACACTAAAACTAGATTTTAATAAGAAATTGCATTTTTAGAATTTGCTTTCTATCTTGCAAAGTAATGGCTATTCTTACCAATCCTATTTTTCGAGCAATTGACCGCATTCATATTACTGTGAATAATCTTTTCAAAAATAGATTTCCATTGTTTAGTCTCTATTTTTTTATTAAACCTCGAGAATGGGTTTTTTGGAGAACACAACCTGTCCATCAAATTATAAATGGGAAGTTTAATTCAAAATCAGTTCATCCAAGTATTCTTTTTTTTACGGTTCACAAGAGCGCTTCTATGTTTAGCTCCCAAGTTATCAAAGCCGTGGCTGTCGTTGCAAAACTTGTACATATAGATTTGGAGGGCTATTATGCTACTAAATCATCTTTAGTCACTGAAAAAAGTTATGAAGATATATTTCTCAACAACGTTTTTTGTCAACAAGGTTATTTTTATGGACCGCTACGCTTATTTAGAGCTGTAAATAAAATAGATTCATACAAAGTTATTTTATTATTACGCGATCCACGCGATGTGCTTACCTCTCACTATTTTTCAGTTCGGAATAGCCATCTTCTTGTAAGTAGAAAATACATCAAGCGTAGAAAAATTGCTTTAACAAAAACGATAGACCAACATGTGATTGATCACATTCCTAGGTTTTTGAATGCTTATGAAACATATTGTGATAATTTAGTTGGCAAACCTTATGTGTTGCTCATTCGGTATGAGGATTGGGTACTTAATTTTAAGAACGAGGTTGATAAAATAGTAGCTTTCTGTGATTTTAAATTTTCAGATGAGCAAAAAAAGGAATTGTACTCCTTAGGTGATTTTGAAGTCAAGAAGGAGGATGTGAATCAACATCGACGGAAGGTTACTCCTGGGGATTATAAAGAAAAGCTTCAAGCGGAAACAATATTAATCTTGAATGATGCATTTCGCGACATTCTAATTCAGTTGAATTATCCAATTAATCAATAATGTCGTTTCTTTGTTATAAACCTAATTGTTTATCCTTTGTCCACTTTTAGTCACATTATTAATCCTGTTTCGGAAAATGAAAATCCGAACTTGTTTGCTATTCAAAAAATTACTCTCGATTCAATTGTTGAAAGTAGAAAGAGACTTCAACCTACCCATTCTGTTGAGTTAATTGCTGTTGCTTTTTCTGAAGCACTTGCACAAGTTGGTGATCAGTTTGATAAAAATTTTGTGCTTCAACGTTCGATTGCCGATGTTCATTCTTTTTCAGTGCCAAGAAAATTACCAATTATTCACGACATACTAAGTTTGGGTGTTGACAATGCAAGTCACGAGTATATTATTTTTACTAATACAGACATTTCTTTGATGCCCGATTTTTACAATGTTGTTAATTATTATTGCGCTAAAGGTCATGATGCAATCGTTATCAACCGTCGTAGAATTCCGGAGAAACTTAAAGATACCCCCCTCGAAGTAATGCAAGCCCACGTGGGTTACGCCCATACTGGCTACGATTGTTTTATTTTTCGTAAACAACTTTTCCAAAAGTTCATTCCTACTACAATTTGCATTGGAATTCCTCCTGCAGGGAATGATATTTTTTACAATCTTTTTGCATTTGCCGAAAACCCACTTCTGCTAACTGAACGCCACCTTACATTTCATTTGGGTATGGAATTACGGAAGGAATGGGGTTCAAAAGAATATTTAAAATTTAATTACAGTGCATTTTCTAACTTACTGAAACAATTGGATAATCACATTGAGATTTCTAAATTTCCAGGTGCTGAATTGTCTTTTTTCAAGCGTCATTTCAAATGGCTTATGAATCCAACATTTTATTACCCGCAACTTTTTTGGAAAGATATTATGGCTTCAGGTAAAAGAAAAAAAGCAGGTAAACCTGAAGTTCGTCAGCGCTATTTTGAATGGCTGTTGAAAAAAATAAATTTTCGTGATAACGAATAGAATAATGAAATTTTCAGAACCCCAATTTACACCATTGTCTCATTACTGCTAAAACAAACCCAGGTAAATTTTTTAATTTAGGATTTTTAGTCAACTTATTTTGCAGGGAAAGTAATGAACGGACATTTTTTTCAATCTCCTTTTTTTGGCCAATGAATTGAGGTAATACTACATCTACAATCAATATGTATCTGAATTTGTCTGTTCTGTTCCAAGCGGAATGTTCATGTGCATCGCAAAAAGCAAACCATTTTCCATTTTCCCATTGGCGTATTTCATTTTTTACTTTTATACCACAATTTGGTAAACCCTCAGGTATACTTAATCCAAGATGACACCTTGCAATCATATTTGTATCGCCATGGTGAGGTTTGATCTCGGTTGCAGGAGCAAGTCGGCTGATGCCAGCGGTAAGCATTCCAGGGATTGATTTTAGTAGCTGAACTAATTCAGGACATGCTTCGCAGTTTTCAGTATTTTCTTTTCCCCAGAAATAAAAATTACCAACTTCCCATTTTCCGTGTCCATCTCCTTTGATTAGTGTGCTGCTTTCAGCAAGGAGATCTGAATTGAAATAAGGTTCGAGTATATTGTTTTTTTTACTTAATAAATTTTCAATTTCATTGCGAATGATCAGAAATGTAGTTTCACTTTTGCGCATCCATTCCCATGATGCCGTATCAAAAAATGCTGGGGAATCATCATTGTAAACGCCACCTTTATAGGAATACCATTTTCTTAAAGACAAATTAGAATTTTTCAACGTAGTTGGGTTCATGTTATTGTCAGTGCCAAACAGTTTTTATTTTCTTCGCTCAGTTCGGAATAGATGGAAATAATATTTGCTTCTGATTCGTCCTTTACATTTTCTATCTGAATGTTGAAAAATGCCCCATGTTGTTTAATGTAAGGCATCCGAAAACGTTGTGCTTTTTCAAAATATTTTTCTTTTGTAAGTACATAGCGTTGGTTATAATTATTTTCCTGTTCTGGCATTATTTCATAGCCAATGTTTTTGTTAAATGCAATTGCTCTCAAATTAGTGCTCAGGATTTTTACAAATGTGCGTTCCAAGCCAAGGAGAAAGGAAAGTTCTGTAAGCATTAAGGCTGCAGCAAGTGGAATTGGTGTTTCTAGCCATTTACCTTCCCATATAAAAATGCCTCCATTGCCAGTTTCTTTCTTTTCCCAATCTACTTCAGCCCCGTAAATCATTCCAACTTGTGCTCCGTTAAATTCAATCAGAAAATAATTATTGAATTTATTGTTGATGGATTGAAACCACTCTTCCTGCATTTGAGGTGTAATCTCATTTTGAAATTCCATGTACTGTGAAATTTTTTTGGAATTTCTGTTTTCACGCACTATTTCAATGTGCTCATGGCGCAAGCGGGTTAGTTGGATGCCGAAACCTTTTACAATCATCTTAAATTTTCAATTTTCGGGATCTGATTTTTACGAATTTGAAAGCTATAATATAGTATCAATCGAATAGGGAGGACGTCTGCTCTGTAAATGATAAATTTTGTATAAATATTGTCCGATTATTCCCATGCAAAACATAAGTAGACTAGTAGAAAACAATACGGTTACAATGATTGCTGTGAATCCCTCAGGGGCAAGGTGAAGGAAAAATTTTCTAATAATAAATCGCATTCCCAATCCAAATGTTGCCAGTGATGAAATCAATCCAATCCAAGTCATTAATTTCAATGGGAGCGCGGTATAATTAATCACAATGTCGAAATACATTATGATTAATTTAAAAATTGTAAATCCTGATTTACCTGATTTTCTTTGATGGTGCTCTACTTTTACGTATGCAAATTTTTCGGTGTACCAATGGAGGATTTCATCAATGAAAACATGTGCTTGGTGTTTGTGCAAAATAATTTGATCAACGATATTTTTTTTCATTAAACGAAACGAACTTCCAATGCCGTTATCGCCTACAAAAACTTTTGTTCCGTTTTTCAATACTGAAGTTCCTGCGTTTCGAATTTTGCTGTGTTTTTTTGTATTGTAAATTCCATACACAACATCTGCCCCTGATTCTTCAAATGCCTGAAGCAATTTTTCAATTTCTGAAGGAGGGTGCTGCAAATCGTCGTCCATAGTAAGTATAGCGTCGCCTTTTGCAAAACTAAAACCGCAGAGTAAAGCATTTTGCTGACCGAAATTTTTAGACAGTCGTATGCCTTTGATCGTTAAAGGAAATTTATTTTTTAGTTCTTCTATTTTTTTCCAACTACCGTCCTTACTTCCATCATCAATTAGAATTAATTCAAATTTTTGTTTGCCTTCTAATGTATTTTGAATAGAAGTGTGTAATTCCTCAAGCATTGCTGAACTGTTGAAGACGGGCACAATAATTGAAAGTAATGCTGGTATCATAAATTATCCTACGAGTAAAAATCCTCCGTCCAAAGTAATGTTTATTCCTGTAATCCATCGGGATGCAGGAGAGAGTAAAAAAATTGCCGCTTGCGCTACATCTTCTGGTATTCCTACTCCTAAGGGATAGCTCGCCACATGTTTATCCATTTCTTCTTTCGACATTTCTGCGGCTGCTTGGTCATACATTGGCGATTTCACCATTCCCGGTGAAATACAATTAGATCGTACACCTTGTGGGTAAAGTTCAAGTGCAAGTACTTTTACGAATGATTCAAGCGCTGCCTTAGAACCTGCGTAAGTTGCGCCTCCTTTATGCGGATGTTGACCTGATATAGATGAAAGGAATACTAGGGATGCATTTTTATTTATTTTTTTCTCTTTTAACAATGCAGCCATCATCAAAACAGGCGCTTCGTAATTCGTTTTCAATGTTTCGTCTATTTTTTGTTGATTTAGAAACTTGATTGGAAAAGGTTTTACTATTCCTGCACAATGTACCAGTCCATCAATTTCAGGAATTTCTATTGATAATCTAACCCGTTCTGTTTGTTCAACTAGGTCTGCAGAAATTATATTGTGTCCGGTTCCTTGTAACTGAGCAAGTGTTTCTTTTAATTCCTTTATGTTTCGGCCATTCAGAACTATTCTTGCCCCCATCTTACTTGCACTAATGCAAACTTCTCTTCCTATACCAGAAGAGGCTCCAGTAACAAGAATTGTTTTATTATTTAAATGAAACGGTGTTTCGGTCATGTTGAAATTCAAATATACAATATGTCTGGACAACAAATGTTCTCCGTTTCGAAAATTGCTGAACCCCACGACAGCCCAACACCAAATCCAGAGAGCAACAATTTAGTTGGCTTTTGAGTTTGATTTTTTAATTGTGATACGATGGTAAGTGGGATCGAAGCGGAACTTGTATTTCCAAAATCATACAATGAATATGGAACTTTTTCTGCTGGAATTTTTAGTTTTTTACGAATGGTTTCATCCATTAATAAATTTGCTTGATGAAATATAAAATAATCAATTTCATCTTGTGTGCAATGCGCAAATTGCATCAATGTGTTGATATTTGTTGGAGCTTCACGTACAGAAAAATTAAAAACATCTAATCCATTTAACCATAAATTTCTTCGGTGTCTAATGACTCCTTTTTCTACTTCCTCGGTCACAAAAGTTTTCTCGCTGATTGGATGACGAAGCCCCCCGTCGGGAATAATTATTGCATTTGCTCCGCTGCCATCACTCTGTAAATTGAAATGTGTTTTACTTGTTGCATCATATTCCATTGCTGTTGCTGTTCCGGCATCACCAAAAAGTGGCCAAGTGCTTTTATCGGTTCTTGAAATGCCGTGCGTGGATATATCCCCTGTTAATAAAAGTGCTTTTTTGAATCCACCCGAAGCTATCAATGATGATATTACAGAAAGTCCATATACATATCCGCTGCAACCAAGCATAATGTCAAATGCAGCAGTCGTTTTTGAAAGCCCTAGTTTATGCTGTAGAAGTACTGAAGTGGCAGGTAGAAAATGGTCTGGACTTTGAGAAACAAAAATTAATAAATCAATTTCGTTTTTATCCCATTGCAAATCGGCTATTAATTTTTCCGAAGCAAATTGACATAAATCTGATGTTGTCAAACCTGCCGGAGCAATGTGCCTAAAGCATATTCCCGTTGTTTTTATGAGTAGTTTTCTTTCTGCTTCGTTAATGCGTTCGTAATCAAGATTACTTTCTTTCTCTTTTGGAACTGCCGCTGCAATTCCAACTATTTTCATACCATTTGTTGTAAAGAGTGCCATCTTAGGAACGACTTGAAATAAGATTGTAAAGTTCTTGAATTGTTCCGCATTTTCTTAGGTCATCCCCTGATAAAGGAACGCTATATTCTGTTTCAGATAAAGCAATCAAAACGAGCGCATGCATTGAACTCCATTCTGGCAATTCACGATAATTTGTAGATGGTTTAAGCGTTCCCACTTCTAACCCATCAATTTCAATTTCAATTTTATTAATGAAGGTGGAAATATCTTCCATTTATTTTGAATAATTTAATTTGCAGTTTTCAAAAGTACATAATTCAACGCCTGATTATTTAGTGCCTGTCTATAATGTCGTGAGTCTGATTCATAATGTTCGAGTTCAAGGCTTGCGTAACGAAGACCCCTTGAAACGAAACACGAATACCTTAAAAATAATATATTTATGAGTAGATCAAACATTATGGACAGCATCTATTTAAAATCGTGCAATTGTTGCAGCCCAAGATAATCCTACACCAAAGCCCGCAAGCACTACAGTCATTCCCGGCTTCAAGCGGCCGTTAGCAATTGATTCATATAAAGCGATAGGAATTGTTCCTGCTACAGTATTCCCTGTGTTTTCCAAACAATGAACGAATTTAGGTTCAGGTATATTCATTTTTTTTCTAAGGGTTTCATTTAAAAATTTGTTTGGCTGGTGGAATACGAAAAGATCAATATCATTTTGCGTTAAGCTTGCTTTGGTAAGTAATTCTTCAATCATTGTAGGAACTGTTTTCAATGAAAAATTAAATACACCTATACCATCCATTGAAAAATTTGCATTTGAAGTTATATTTCCAAATTCATCTTTTAGTTCATTTTCAGAATTTTTATCCAAGGGATTCCTAGTACCACCATCGCGAATGATTATTTTTTCAAAACCGCTCCCGTCGGTTCCAAATACAAACGGACCTAAATTTTCTTTTTCAGATAAAGTCAAAAGCGTAGCAGTGCCAGCATCTCCAAAAACAAAGTGCGAATTTCTGTCCTTTGGATGAAAGGTTTTGGTGAGCACTGATGTAGTAAGTAATAATACATTTTTTGCTCCCATCGATTTCATCACACCATCAGCAAGTCCTAAACCATAAACATATGCACTGCATCCTAAATCAAAATCAAGTGCGCCACATTTTTTTTGAAGTCCGAGTTTTCCATGTAAAACACAAGCAGTCGATGGTGTATAATAGTCGTGCTCAAGAATAGAAACAATTAGAAAATCAATCATATTACGATCAATGCTATGTTCCAGAAATAATTTTTCCGCAGCTAATTGTGCTAGATCTGATGCTGTTTGTCCTTGCGTAATCACATGCCTTTGCTTCACTCCAATTTTTTCCATGTTAACACTTTTTACATCTGGAAAATTGCTGTAATAGTCTTCGTTTGTATAAACGTTACTTGGCAGTGTATAGCTGAGACATTTTATAATTGAAGGCATAAAATCAAAGATATTGGTATTCTTTACAAAAATTGAAATCAAATAAATTCTATTTTCTGTTAATAGTTTAATTTTAAAATCTATGTTTCTCCATTTATTTTGAACCCAATATGGCTTTTTATCTGTTTTTGGGACTCTTTTTGAGGTAATAAATCATAAAATGTTTTTTTAATCGATCAAATCACTAAAAATTATTTATCGAGATGTTGTTTATGTCCTATAATTATTACCTTTGCCCTCCCCAAAAACCGAGTAGGGGACTGTACTTTTTGCTAAAATAACTGATTATCAACAAATTGTAATTAAATATGCCAACGATTAATCAACTCGTACGCAAAGGCCGAATCAAGATTACTATTAAGAGTAAGTCTGCAGGTTTGAATAGCTGTCCACAGAAGCGTGGTATATGCACTCGTGTATACACAACCACACCTAAAAAACCAAATTCTGCTCTGCGAAAAGTTGCGAAAGTGCGTTTGACAAATAAACTTGAGGTCATCGCATATATTCCTGGTGAAGGACACAACTTGCAGGAACACTCTATTGTACTTGTACGTGGAGGTCGTGTGAAAGATTTACCTGGAGTACGTTACCATATTGTACGTGGAGCGCTTGACACAGCAGGTGTTGACGGTCGTAACCAACGTCGTTCAAAGTATGGAACTAAAAAACCAAAAGCGGGTGCCGCAGCAAAGACGGCCGCTAAAAAATAATTTTTTAATTAACTAAACCGATTACCTCTCACTTAAATGAGAAAAGCTAGAGCAAAAAAACGACCACTTCTCCCTGATCCGAAATTTTCGGACATCCTCGTTACACGTTTCGTGAACAGTTTGATGTATCAGGGAAAAAAATCTACAGCGTATATTCTTTTTTACGATGCAATTGATATTGTTCAGAAAAAAGCTGATGCAGATGGATTAGAAACTTGGAAAAAAGCACTTATAAACGTTACTCCTAACGTTGAAGTTCGTAGTCGCCGTGTTGGTGGCGCAACATTCCAAATTCCGCAAGAAATTCGCCCAGAACGTCGTACCGCTTTGGGTATGAAATGGCTTATCAGCTATTCACGTGTTCGAAATGAAAAGTCGATGGCTTCTCGTTTAGCTGCTGAAATTGTTGCTGCTGCTAAAGAAGAGGGTGCCGCATTTAAAAAGAAAGAAGATACTCACCGTATGGCAGAAGCAAACAAGGCTTATGCACATTTCCGTCTATAATAAAGTAGTGAACAACTAATATGAGCGATTTAGCATTTACAAGGAACATTGGTATAGCAGCCCACATTGATGCAGGAAAAACAACCTGCACCGAGCGTGTTCTTTATTATTCTGGAGTAAACCATAAAATTGGTGAGGTTCATGATGGCGCAGCTACCATGGATTGGATGGTTCAAGAGCAGGAACGTGGTATAACAATCACTTCTGCTGCAACTACTTGTTTTTGGAAATACCGTAACAATAATTATAAAGTAAATATTATTGATACACCGGGTCACGTTGACTTTACAGTTGAAGTGAATCGTTCCCTGCGTGTTTTGGATGGTTTAGTGTTCCTTTTTTCTTCTGTTGATGGTGTTGAACCTCAATCGGAGACTAACTGGCGACTTGCTGATAACTATAACGTAACTCGAATTGGTTTCGTTAATAAAATGGATCGTGCAGGTGCTGACTTTCTTAATGTTGTTAAACAAGTGAAGGAAGTCCTTGGTGGAAATCCAGTTCCCCTTCAATTGCCAATTGGTGGCGAAGAAAATTTTAGAGGAGTTGTTGATTTGATTAACAACCGTGGAATTGTTTGGAATGAAGCTGACCAAGGAATGACATTCACAGAAGTTCCGATTCCAGAGGATATGATTGCTGATGTTGCTGAATGGAGAGAGAAATTACTAGAATCTGTTTCTGAATTTGATGACCAGTTGATGGAGAAATTTTTCGACGATCCAAATTCAATTACAGAGAAAGAAATTCTTACTGCTCTTCGTAAAGCTTGCATCGCCAATAAAATTGTTCCAATGGTTTGTGGTTCTGCTTTTAAAAACAAAGGTGTTCAGACGATGCTCGATTACGTAATGGAGCTGATGCCTTCACCAATGGATAAAAAAGCTACAATTGGTACCGACCCTGACTCTGGGGAAGAAATTTCTCGTAAGCCAGATGTTACTGAGCCGTTCACAGCTCTTGCTTTTAAAATTGCAACTGATCCTTTTGTAGGTCGACTTGCTTATTTCCGAGTTTATGCTGGTCGATTAGATTCAGGTTCCTACGTATTAAACACACGTTCTGGTAACAAAGAACGTATCTCTCGTATATTCCAAATGCATGCAAACAAACAAAACCAGATTCCTTTTATTGAAGCTGGCGATATTGGTGCTGCGGTAGGATTTAAAGACATTAAAACAGGCGACACACTTTGTGCTGAATCTCATCCAATTGTTTTGGAGGCAATGAATTTCCCTGAGCCAGTAATTGGAATTGCAGTTGAACCTAAAACTCAGGTTGATTTAGATAAATTAGGCATTGCTTTATCAAAGCTTGCTGAAGAAGATCCAACATTCCGTGTACGTACAGATGAAGAGAACGCACAAACCATTATCAGTGGAATGGGTGAGCTTCACTTAGAGATTATAGTTGACCGTTTACGACGTGAATTTAAAGTTGAAGTAAACCAAGGTGCGCCACAAGTTAATTTTAAAGAAGCATTTACAGGCACTGTCGCACATCGTGAAGTATATAAAAAGCAAACAGGCGGCCGTGGTAAATTCGCGGATATCAAATTTACAGTATCGCCAGTTGATGCTGACTTTGTGCCAGATGCAAAAAATGGTGGTCTTCAATTTGTAAATGAAATTAGCGGTGGTAATATTCCACGTGAATTTATTCCAGCAATTGAAAAAGGATTCCGCGCTTCAATGGTAAATGGTGTGTTAGCAGGTTATCCTGTTCAAACTATGAAGATTCTTCTTTCTGATGGATCTTACCATGACGTTGACTCGGACGCATTGTCATTTGAAATATGTGCAAAAACAGCATACCGTGAAGCTTTACCAAAAGCAAAACCAGTTCTTCTAGAACCGATTATGAAAGTAGAAGTACTTACTCCAGAACAAAATATGGGTGATGTTGTAGGAGATTTAAATAAGCGTCGTGGTCAAATTGAAGGAATGGATTCAAGAGCGGGTATTCAAGTTGTAAAAGCAAAAGTTCCACTTTCTGAAATGTTTGGTTATGTAACTCAGTTGCGTACGATTACTTCAGGGCGTGCCTCTTCAACTATGGAATTTTCACACTATGCAGAAGCACCGAAAAGTACCTCTGAAGAAGTCATTGCAAAAGCAAACGGAAAAAAAACAGCAAAAGCATAATTAACGTTCTTTTAAATAAAAAGTAGAATGAGCCAAAAAATTCGCATTAAATTAAAATCGTACGATTACAACCTAGTTGATAAATCGGCGGAGAAGATTGTCAAAACAGTAAAAAGTACTGGTGCGGTTGTAAGTGGACCAATTCCATTGCCAACACACAAGAGAATTTTCACTGTTCTGCGTTCCCCACACGTAAATAAAAAAGCGCGCGAGCAATTTCAGCTTTGCAGCTACAAGCGTTTGTTGGATATTTATAGCTCAACTTCTAAAACAGTTGATGCTTTAATGAAGTTAGAGTTGCCAAGTGGAGTGGAAGTAGAAATCAAAGTTCCATAGTTCGAATTAGTACCTTAAAGAGTAAACAATAATTCAAAATAAATAAAATGTCTGGCTTAATTGGTAAAAAAATAGGAATGACTAGCATCTTTGGTGCCAATGGTAAGTATGTACCATGCACGGTTGTGGAAGCTGGTCCTTGTGTTGTCACACAAGTAAAAACCAAGGAGAAGGATGGGTATGAAGCCCTCCAACTCGCCTTTGACGAGAAAAAGGAAAAGAATACTTCAAAATCGATGCAAGGACATTTCAAAAAAGCGAATACTACGCCGAAACGAAAGCTTGTTGAATTTAATGATTTTGAAGGAGAAAAAAATGCAGGTGATGTTATCACAGTTGAACTTTTCTCTGAAGGAGAATTGGTTGATGTGAGTGGAATATCAAAAGGAAAAGGATTTCAGGGCGTTGTAAAACGTCATGGATTTAGTGGTGTTGGTGGACAAACTCACGGTCAGCATGATCGTGACCGTGCACCAGGTTCACTTGGAAACTCTTCCTATTCTTCCCGCGTTGTGCCAGGTATGAGAATGGCTGGTCGCACGGGTGGAGACAATGTGAAATCTCAAAATTTAACGATCCTTAAAGTGATGCCGGAAAAAAATCTTTTGATCATTAAAGGTTCTATCGCTGGTGCAAAAGGTTCTTACGTACTGATTCGAAAATAAAAAATGGAACTCGCAGTATACAACACAGACGGAAAAGCAACGTCAAAAAAGGTAAGCTTGAATGATTTAGTTTTCGGAATTGAACCGAATGATCATGCAATATATCTTGACGTTAAGCAATATCTTGCCGCTCAGCGCCAAGGTACAAGCAAGTCAAAAGAACGTGCGGAGATACACCGTACTACCAAAAAGCTGAAACGCCAAAAAGGTACAGGCGGAGCACGTGCTGGTAGCATGAAATCTCCTTTGTTTCGCGGTGGTGGAACCGTATTTGGTCCGAAGCCACGTGATTACGATATGAAACTCAATAAAAAAGTGAAAGCACTTGCTCGCAAATCTGCACTTTCTTATAAAGCAAAAGAAAATAATATTATTGTTTTGGAAGACTTTAATTTCGAAGCACCTAAAACAAGTCAGTACACTTCTATTCTCAATAATCTTAAAGTTGCAGATAAAAAAACACTTCTAATTCTTGGCGATGCTAACAAGAATGTTTATTTGTCTTCACGCAACTTGAGCCGTGCGAAAGTTGTTACTGTTTCGGAATTAACTACCTACGACATTTTGCATGCAGGAAATATTTTGCTTGCAGAAAGTTCAGTTGCCACAATTGAAAACCTGCTTAAGAATTAAGCCATGAACGTTTTAATAAAACCTATCATCACCGAAAAAATGACATCTAACGTTGGGACAACTCCACGTTATGGTTTCGTAGTAGACACCAAAGCAAATAAACTTCAGATTAAAACTGCAGTTGAAAAAATGTATGGTGTTACTGTATCATCAGTTAACACGATGAATTACATTGGCAAAGTTCGTATGCGTTTTACACGCGCCGGCACGCAAGTGGGCATCGCTAATCGTCACAAAAAAGCTGTCGTGACACTCAAGCAGGGAGACCTAATTGATTTTTACAGCAATCTCTGATAATTAATAAACCTATAGAGAGAAATGGCACTTAAGAAATTCCGTCCGCTTACGCCCGGACAAAGACACAGAACTAATGTTACCAATGGTGACATTACTACATCAACTCCTGAAAAGAGTTTGTTAGCACCGATTTCAAAGTCAGGTGGTAGGAACAATACAGGAAAGATGACCATGCGCTATATTGGCGGAGGTCATAAACGTATGTATCGTGTTGTCGATTTTAAACGCGACAAGCATGACATTCCTGCATTAGTAAAAACAATTGAATACGATCCTAACCGTACAGCGCGAATTGCGTTACTTGTTTATTCTGATGGTGAGAAACGTTACATCATAGCTCCAAATGGTCTTAAAGTTGACATGAAAATAATGTCAGGAAAAAAGGCGATACCTGAAGTTGGGAATGCTCTTTTTCTTTCTGATATTCCATTGGGAACAATTATTCATAATATTGAATTGCGTCCAGGTCAAGGTGCAAAAATTGCTCGCTCAGCTGGTTCATTTGCACAATTAAGTGCACGTGAAGGTCGCTTTGCAACGTTGCGTCTCCCTTCTGGTGAAACTCGTATGGTACTTGTTACCTGCCTAGCAACAATTGGAACAGTTTCTAATTCTGATCACAATTTACAAAGTGATGGAAAAGCTGGCCGTAATCGTTGGTTAGGTCGTCGTCCTCGTACTCGTCCGGTTGCCATGAACCCAGTAGATCATCCTATGGGTGGAGGAGAAGGTCGTGCATCAGGTGGTCACCCACGTTCACGTTCTGGTAAAAAATCAAAAGGATTGAAAACACGTTCATTGAAAAAAGCATCGAGCAAGTATATCATTGAACGACGCAAAAAATAATTAAAAAAAGAAAATGGCACGTTCACTGAAAAAAGGTCCATTCGTGGAACCATCATTAGAGAAAAAAATAGTAACCATGAATGCTGGTGGCAAAAAATCTGCTATCAAAACTTGGTCGCGTCGATCTATGATCACTCCTGATTTTGTTGGTCATACATTTGCGGTGCATAATGGAAATAAATTTATTCCTGTTTATGTAACAGAAAATATGGTTGGTCATCGTCTAGGGGAATTTGCACCAACACGTACTTTCAGAGGTCACTCTGGAAACAAAGACAAAGCAACTGGGGTTAAGAAATAATTAAGATCCAAACGAAAAATAATATGTCACGTAGAAAAGAACTTGTAGCAAATGAACGTAAAGAGGCGATGAAGACAACATACGTCGCGCGCCTTCGTAACTGTCCAACATCACCGCGTAAAATGCGACTTGTTGCAGATATTATCCGTGGAAAAGAAGTTTTCAAAGCGCTTAACATTCTTCGCTTTACAGAGAAAGAAGCAGCTGGACGACTAGAGAAATTGCTTCGCTCGGCTATCGCTAACTATGAAAAAAAATCTGGTGGTGCTGCACAAGCAGATGAGCTTTTTATTAAAACAATTATGGTAGATAGTGGAGCAATGCTTAAAAGAATTTCTCCTGCACCGCAAGGTCGTGCTCACCGTATTCACAAACGTTCAAATCATGTTACTTTAATTATTGATCAAGTTACCAACGCATAAATATCATAAAGAAATAAGCATCAAAGAATGGGACAAAAAGCAAATCCAATAGGTAATAGACTCGGAATTATCCGTGGTTGGGAATCCAACTGGTATGGTGGTAAACATTATGCTGATAAACTTTTTGAAGACGAGAAAATTCGTAGTTATTTGAAAGTTCGTCTTGTAAAAGGGAGTATTTCGAAAATCGTGATTGAACGAACAATGAAGTTGATTACGGTTACTGTACACACCGCACGTCCGGGTATTATTATCGGAAAAGGTGGACAGGAAGTTGATAAATTAAAAGAAGAAATTAAGAAGCTTACAAAAAAAGAAGTTCAAATAAATATATTTGAAATCAAACGTCCAGAGTTGGATGCAAGATTAGTAGCAGATAGTATTGCTCGTCAAATTGAAGGTAGAATTTCTTTTCGTCGTGCAGTAAAGATGTCAATTGCTTCAACTATGCGCATGGGTGCAGAAGGAATTAAAGTAAAATGTTCCGGTCGTTTGGCTGGTGCAGAGATTGCACGTGTAGAAGGTTATCATGAAGGCCGCGTTCCATTGCATACACTTCGTGCTGATATTGATTATGCACTTGCAGAAGCACATACTTCTTATGGTCGTATTGGAATAAAAGTTTGGATTTGCAAAGGAGAATTATTTGGCAAGCGCGACCTTTCACCAAACCCACCTGCAGCTGCTAATGAGAAAAAAATACCAAATAATGCTGGTGCAGGACGTGGAAATCGTCAGCGCCGAAATAATAACAACCGCCGCGAAGGTGGTTCAAACGAAAGTAAATAAATACAGGACGATTAACATCATCCCGCTCTAACGACAAATAATCATGTTGCAGCCGAAAAGAACGAAGTACAGAAAGATGCACAAAATGAAAATAAGAGGTAAAGCTACGCGCGGTACCCAACTTTCATTTGGATCTTTTGGAATAAAAGCAATCGAAGAATGCTGGATGACCGGCAAACAAATTGAGGCAGCCAGAGTCGCTATGACTCGCTTCCTTAAGCGTGAAGGTCAGGTTTGGATTCGCGTTTTCCCTGATAAGCCGATTACCAATAAACCTGCAGAGGTTCGTATGGGTAAAGGAAAAGGTGCACCTGAATATTGGGTAGCAGTTGTGAAATCAGGAACAATTTTGTTTGAAGCCGAAGGCATTCCTATGGCTACTGCAAAAGAAGCGCTTCGACTTGCAGCACAAAAATTACCGATAGCGACAAAATTTGTTGTGCGTAACGATTATTCACCTGAAAATGCATAACGCATAAAATTAACTTGTGATGAAACAGAAAGAAATTACACAGATGTCAGTGAGTGAAATTAACGAGAAACTTTCCGAGGAGAAAGCGACTTTGGTTAAATTAGAACTCAACCATTCCGTATCGCCAATTGAAAATCCGCTAAAGATTCGTGGCTCGCGTCGTGCAATTGCACGTATGAATACTGAGCTACGTAAACGCGAAATAGAAAGTACTAAAAACTGATTGTTCGAAAAAGAAAAGAAACAATAAACATGGAAGCAACTATAAATCGTAGTGATCGAAAAGAAAAAACAGGAACTGTTGTCAGTAACAAGATGACGAAATCTATTGTGGTTTCTGTTGAACGTAAAGTAAAGCATGAGAAATACGGGAAATTCGTAAAGAAGACCTCTACTTTCATGGCACATGATGAAAAAAACGAATGTAATATCGGTGATACAGTTCGAATCATGGAAACTCGTCCAATGAGCAAAAGTAAATGTTGGAGACTTGTTGAAATAATTGAACGTGCGAAATAATTTTTTCTTAGAATTGAAAATAAATAGAAAATGATCCAACAAGAATCAAGGCTTTCAGTAGCCGACAATAGTGGAGCAAAAGAAGTTCTCTGTATACGTGTATTAGGCGGTACTCGAAAGCACTACGCTTCCATAGGTGATAAAATTGTGGTAACAGTGAAGCATGCGCTTCCTTCTGGTAACACAAAAAAAGGAACCGTTTCAAAGGCAATAGTTGTTCGTACTCGTAAAGAGATTCGTCGTGCCGATGGTTCTTATATTCGTTTTGACGACAATGCTTGTGTGCTTTTAAATGCGCAAGATGAGCTTCGAGGAACTCGTATTTTCGGACCAGTTGCGCGTGAATTACGCGATTCAAATTATTCAAAAATTATTTCACTAGCACCAGAAGTGCTTTAATATAGCTTGCAAAATGAGTAAGTTCAAAATAAAAAAAGGGGACACCGTAGTTGTAATTTCAGGAGCTCATAAAGATGCTGAAACACGTCGTAAGGTTGTTACCATAGACACAACATCAAGTCGTGCAACTTTGGAAGGTATTTCTGTAAAAAAGCATACCAAGCCATCTGCAAAACATCCGCAAGGAGGTATTGTTGACATGCCTGCAACAATACACATTTCCAACTTAATGGTTGTTGGTCCAGATGGAGCTCCAACACGCGTTGGTCGTCGTATCGATGAAAAAACAGGTAAACTAGAACGCTATTCTAAAAAATCTAACGAGGCGATTAAATAAACATGACTACCTTAACCTACGCACCCCGAATGAAAAAGCATTACCGTGAACTAGTAGTTCCGGCATTGCAGAAAAAATTTAATTATACTAGCACAATGCAGGTTCCACGTTTGGAAAAAATCTGTATCAACCAGGGAGTTGGCGACGCAGTTGCTGATAAGAAACTGATTGAAGGTGCGCTGAAAGAAATGGCAACGATAACAGGTCAAAAAGCTGTTGCAACTATTTCCCGTAAAGATATTTCCAACTTTAAACTTCGTAAAGGAGTTGCAATTGGTGTAAAAATTACCTTACGTGGCGATAGGATGTATGAATTTCTAGATCGTTTGATTGCTGCTTCTTTACCACGTATTAGAGATTTCCGTGGAATCAATACTAAAGGTTTCGATGGTCGTGGGAATTACACACTTGGTATCACTGAGCAAATCATTTTTCCGGAAATTGACATTGACAAAGTGAACAAGATTATGGGTATGGATATTACCTTTGTTACCAATACAGAATCTGACGAAGAGGCACAAGCTTTATTAGCAGAATTTGGATTACCATTTAAAAAACAGTAAAAACAAGGGAATCGCAAATAAATTACTATCTTTGCACCCCGATTAGCAAAAAATATGGCAAAAGAATCGATGAAAGCCCGTGAAGTGAAGCGTCAAAAATTAGTTGATCGCTATGCTGAAAAACGCGCTAAGCTTAAGAAAGAAGGAAAGTGGATGGAATTGTCAGAGTTACCTCGTAACTCTTCCAAAGTTCGTCTTCGCAACCGTTGTAAACTTACAGGTCGTCCTCGTGGATATAACCGCCAGTTCGGTCTTTGTCGCAATATGTTCCGTGAATTAGCCCTGAACGGTAAAATTCCTGGGGTAACAAAATCAAGCTGGTAAGCACGACCAGCAGACATACGCAAGTAATTGCGTTTTGTATAATTATCCTGCGTGCGGGATAAAATATAAAACAGTTAAAATGACTGATACTATTTCCGATTACCTGACTCGCGTCAGAAATGCTATTAAAGCAAACCACCGTGTGGTAGAAGTTCCCGCTTCTAACATGAAGAAAGAAATAACCAAGATTCTTTTTGAAAAAGGATATATCTTGAATTATAAATTTGATGATGCTGTAAATTCTCAAGGCATTATTAAAATAGCCCTTAAATATCATCCTGTTACTAAGTTGTCTGCAATTCGCGGGCTACTACGTATTTCTAAGCCTGGTCTTCGTAAGTACGCTGGTGTTGATAGAATACCTAGAGTTCTTAATGGACTTGGAGTTGCTATTGTTTCTACCTCTAAGGGTATTATGACCGATAAAGAAGCCCGCAAAGAAAATGTAGGTGGTGAAGTAGTTTGTTTTGTTTATTAACCGCAAAGGAGCACATAAATCATGTCACGAATAGGAAAATTACCAATCGTATTGCCAAATGGAGTTGATGTAACTGTCAGCAGTAATAATGTTGTTACAGTGAAAGGTCCTAAAGGTGAACTTAAGCGTACTATTGACCAAGCAATAACTGTAAAGGTTGATGCTGGAATAGTTACTCTTTCACGCCCAACTGAGCAAAAGCGTCATAAAGCACTTCATGGTTTATATCGTTCATTGATAAATAACATGATTATAGGTGTAGCAACTGGATACAAATCGGAGCAGGAGCTTGTTGGTGTTGGTTATCGTGCAGTAGCAAAAGGCCAGATTCTTGAATTGACATTAGGATATTCGCACAATATAGTTTTCGAATTACCTACTGAAATAAAATTAGTGACAACAGCAGAAAAGGGACAAAATCCAAAAATTATTATGGAGTGTTCAGATAATGAACTTTTGGGATTAGTATCTGCAAAAATTCGCTCACTTAGAAAACCTGAGCCTTACAAAGGAAAAGGTATTAAATATACAGGAGAAGTGCTTCGCCGTAAAGCTGGTAAATCTGCTGGTAAATAAAAAAACGTATATACCGGCCAAAACCGGTTAACAGAGAAAGAAAATGGGAATTACAAAAATCGAACGCAGAAAACGCATTAAAATGCGCATCCGTAAACGCCTTTCAGGGGTTACAGGTATACCACGTCTGAGTGTTTTTAGAAGTAACAAAGAAATTTATTGTCAGATCATTGATGATGTTAATGGAAGTACAGTTACTGCCGCATCATCTCGCGATAAGGAAAATGCAAAAGCAAAAGGGAATAAAACGGAGCAAGCAAAACTTGTTGGTGCGTCAATTGCAAAAAAAGCTACAGCAGCAGGTGTTATCGCAGTTGTTTTCGATCGAGGTGGTTACCTCTACCATGGTCGAGTAAAAGCTTTAGCAGATGCAGCACGAGAAGCGGGTCTTAAGTTTTAAATATCATTCTACACAGAGAAAACCATAATAAAAATGGCAGAAGTAAACGTAAAACGAGTTAAATCAAGCGATATCGAACTTAAGGATAAGTTGGTTGCAGTAAATCGCGTAACCAAAGTAACTAAAGGTGGTCGTGCCTTCACATTTACAGCAATCGTGGTTGTTGGAAACGAAAAAGGCGTGGTGGGTTATGGTCTTGGTAAATCGAAAGAAGTTTCTAGCGCAATTACGAAAGCGATTGATGACGCAAAGAAAAATCTTGTGAAAGTATCAATTGTTAATGGTACTGTTCCGCATACTCAGGAAGGAAAATTTGGTGGATCTTTAGTGTTCCTCAAACCTGCTTCACATGGTACAGGTGTTATTGCCGGTGGTGCTATGCGTGCTGTTCTTGAGAGCGTTGGAATTACAGACGTTCTTGCAAAAAGTAAAGGTTCTTCAAATCCACACAATGTTGTAAAGGCTACAATGGATGCCCTTATGCACATGCGTGATGCTTACGCAGTTGCGGAGCAACGTGGAATCACAATGGATAAAGTATTCAACGGTTAATAATAAAACATATGGCTAAGGTCAAGATCACACAGATCAAAAGCAAAATCGATTATCCTGAATATCAAAAGCAAACTTTAATTGCTCTTGGAATAAAGAAAATGAATGGATCGGTTGAAAAAGAAGCTACACCACAAATTATGGGTATGATTGCAGCAGTGCATCACCTAGTTAAAGTGGAAAATATTTAATAATACTAACGATTAGAGAAATGAATTTATCTAACCTACAACCAGCAAAAGGTTCGACAAAAAAAGAAGGCAAACGCCTAGGTCGAGGACAAGGTTCCGGCAAAGGTGGTACCGCATCTAAAGGACATAAAGGAGCTCAATCTCGTTCTGGCTATTCGTCTAAACGTGGTTTTGAAGGTGGTCAAATGCCACTTCAACGTCGTTTACCGAAATTTGGATTTACAAATATCAACCGTAAAGAATTCAAAGGAATCAATCTTGACGCTTTACAAATGTTGATTGAAAAGAAAAATTTAACGGTCATTGACACTGCAGTTCTTATTTCAAACGGACTTGTATCTAAAACAGACAAGGTTAAAATACTTGGACGTGGTGAATTGAAAGGTAAAGTTGATGTTAAAGTTCATGCATTTTCAGCAACAGCAAAAGCGGCAATAGAAGCTAAAGGCGGAACAACTACAACGCTATAATATGAAGAAGTTCATTGGAACCATAAAAAATATTTTTGCAATTGAAGAGTTGCGTCAACGTATAATTTATACGTTGGGATTTTTGTTGATTTATCGTTTGGGTAGTTATATTGTTTTACCTGGCGTTGATCCTGCTGCATTGGCTAAGGCCCATAGCAGTGATGAAGGGATTCTTCAACTTATTGATATTTTCGCTGGTGGTGCATTTTCACGAGCATCGATTTTTGCTTTAGGTATAATGCCTTATATATCCGCATCAATTATTTTGCAATTACTTACAATGGCCCTACCTCATTTTCAACGCATGCAACGTGAAGGTGAAAGTGGACGTAAAAAAATTAATCAGTATACACGTTACCTGACTGTAATTATCACCTCAATGCAAGCAGTAGGTTACCTTGCATCACAGGTATCAGGAAAGCAAGGTGTTGTGCTTGATCCTAGTTCTTTTTGGTGGTTCCAGTCAGTGTTAGTTTTAATAACAGGTACAGTATTTGTAATGTGGCTAGGTGAAAAAATTACAGATAAAGGAATTGGTAACGGTATATCATTGATTATTATGATTGGTATTGTTGCACGACTTCCTTTCGCTATTAGTTCTGAGTTTGGTTCACGATTGGAGGCTTCAGGTGGTGGCTTAATTATGTTCTTAGTTGAACTTGCAGTTTTAATGATGGTAATTGTTAGTTGTATCCTTTTAGTTCAGGGCACTCGTCGAATTCCAATTCATTTTGCAAAGCGCGTTGTTGGTAACCGTCAGTATGGGGGTCAACGTAATTTCCTCCCTCTTAAAGTAAATGCATCTGGTGTTATGCCTATCATTTTTGCTCAGGCAATTGTAATGATTCCGATTCAATTAGCTGGTTTTGCGGGTAGGGGAAGTGATGGAGAAATAAGTTGGTTTGCTCGTGAATTTGGCGACACAAATGGTTTTTGGTATAATTTTTCTTCCGCTCTTTTAATTATTGTATTTACATATTTCTATACTGCTATTACTGTTAATCCTAATATGATGGCGGAAGAAATGAAGCGTAATGAAGGATATATTCCTGGAGTTAAACCTGGAAAGAAAACGGCAGATTATATTGATCAGATTATGTCAAGAATTACTTTGCCAGGTGCTATTATGCTCGCATTTGTTGCTATCCTTCCTGCTATTGTAATTAATTTTGGAATTTCAAATGAATTTGCACAATTCTACGGTGGCACAAGTATTCTTATTCTTGTTGGTGTTGTACTCGATACGCTTCAACAAATAGAAAGCTACTTGTTAAGTAATCGCCTAGATGGATTAATGAAGTCTGGTCGTATAAAAGGTAGGTCAACAGTTGGCGGCATGCAGCAGGCAAACGCACAGTAAAAATGGTTTATGATTCGTTATAAGACGAAGGAAGAAATTGAGTTAATACGAATAAGTTCTTTACTTGTTGGCAAAACCCTCGCAGTAGTTGCATCCGAAATAAAACCCGGTGTATCAACTGCAGCTATTGATAAAATAGCAGAGACGTTTATCTTGGACAATGGCGCTAAGCCAGCGTTCAAAAACTATCGCGGCTTTCCTGGAACACTTTGTGTTTCTCCAAATGCTCAAGTAGTTCACGGCATGCCTGGTAAATATATTCTTCAAGATGGGGATATTATTTCAGTGGACTGTGGTGTTTTGATGAACGGTTTCTATGGCGATTCAGCTTATACTTTTCCTGTTGGAAATGTAAAACCTGAAATACTGAAATTACTACGTGTAACTAAGGAGAGTCTTTACAAAGGACTTGAAAAAGCAATCGTAGGTGGACGCATTGGCGATATTAGCGAAGCAGTTCAGTTTCACGCTGAGTCTAATGGATTTTCAATAGTCCGAGAACTTGTTGGTCATGGTGTAGGTAAAAACTTACATGAAGATCCTGAGGTTGCAAATTATGGCAGAAAGGGTACAGGTCCGAAACTCGCTGAGGGATTAGTGATCGCAATTGAACCGATGGTTAATTTTGGTAAGCGAACTATTCGTCAAGATAAAGACGGGTGGACAATTACAACAGCTGATGGATTACCATCTGCACACTTTGAGCACACAATTGCAGTTGGAATGAATAAGCCAGATATTCTGTCTTCATTCGACGAAATTGAAAAGGTATTAAATGGAAATTAAATTGAATTGTAAATTATAAATGGCAAAAACACCAAGTATTGAGCAGGATGGGACTATCCTTGAATCACTTTCCAACGCAATGTTTCGCGTTGAATTGGAAAATGGTCACGTAATAACTGCTCACATTTCAGGGAAAATGAGAATGCATTATATCAAAATTTTGCCTGGTGATAAAGTGAAAGTAGAAATTTCACCTTACGATTTAACAAAGGGACGAATTTCGTACCGGTATAAATAAAAAAAGAGGTTTTCAGAAAAGAGAACTAAGTTTTAAGATAAAAGTTTAACACTAAAAAAATGAAAGTTAGAACATCAATAAAAAAAAGAAGTCCCGAGTGCATTGTTGTACGCCGCAAGGGACGTCTTTATGTCATTAACAAAAAGAACCCTAAATTCAAACAGCGTCAGAAAAACTGATTGCGTTAGGTCACGGAAAATGAACAATTATATAACACGATAAATGGCAAGGATTGCTGGAATCGATTTACCGAAAAACAAAAGAGGCGAAGTAGGTTTAACCTACATCTTCGGCGTAGGCCGTAGCACAGCCCGAAAAATTCTAACTGAAGCTGGTATCCCTTATGATACAAAAGTTTCTGAATGGAATGATGATCAATTGGGCAAAATTCGTACGCTCATCGGCGACAAAGTAAAAGTCGAAGGTGCGTTGCGATCTGAAGTTCAGTTGCACATTAAACGACTTATGGACATTGGCAGCTACCGCGGCATTCGACACCGTTTGGGCTTGCCGGTTCGAGGACAAACTACAAAAAACAACTCTCGTACTCGTAAAGGAAAACGAAAAACAGTTGCGAATAAGAAAAAAGTAACGAAGTAACAAATCATTGAACAGTTGATTAAATTCTTAGAAATTTAAAAAACTTTAATTGTAATCGATCATGGCAAAACAAGCAGCGTCAGCACAATCAGGTAAAGGATCTCCATCAGGCGGAAAAGTTCCCGCAAAAAAACGTGTCGTCAAAGTTGAGGCAGTTGGAGAAGCGCATATCAATGCGACCTTTAATAATATTATTATCACTTTAACCAATATGACAGGGCAGACCATTTCTTGGTCGAGTGCTGGTAAAATGGGTTTCCGTGGTTCTAAGAAAAATACACCATATGCTGCTCAAACAGCTTCTTCAGATGCTGCTAAAGTTGCATTTGAAAATGGTCTTAGAAAAGTTAAAGTATATGTAAAAGGTCCAGGCGCAGGTCGTGAATCTGCTATTCGTACATTAAACCAAGCTGGAATAGAGGTTACAGAAATTATTGACCTTACCCCAATTCCTCACAATGGATGCCGTCCTCCAAAACGTCGTCGAGTATAATTTAAAATAGAGTATAACACTAATCATAGAGATAACAGATGGCAAGATACATTGGACCAAAATCAAAAATCGCTCGCAAGTTCAAGGAACCAATTTTTGGTCCTGATAAGGCGCTTGAAAAAAAGGCATACCCTCCTGGACAACACGGGCCAAATGCTAAGCGTGCAAAAAAATCGGAATATGCTGTTCAATTGACAGAAAAACAGAAAGTGAAATACACTTATGGAATTCTAGAAAAGCAGTTTGCAATTATTTTCGATCGCGCTACACGTGCAAAAGGAATTACAGGTGAAGTACTACTTCAATTGATTGAAGCTCGTTTGGATAATGTTGTTTATCGAATGGGAATTGCACCGTCACGTTCTGGTGCTCGTCAGTTGGTTTCTCATCGTCACATTACTGTTAATGGCAATGTGGTAAACATTCCTTCTTATACACTTGAACCAGGTGATGTAATTGGAGTGCGTGAAAAGTCGAAGTCATTGGAGTCTATATCCAATTCAATTGGATCTGGAAGTGTTTTTTCGTGGATAGAATTTAATCCAACTGCGTTGGAAGGTAAATTTGTTAGTTTCCCTGAGCGAACACAAATTCCTGAAAACTTTAAGGAACAACTAATCGTCGAATTGTATTCTAAATAATAATTGAAAGTGCCGGGCAGGGGCCAAAACGCCTGCTGTTATATTAAAAAATTACAAACGAACAAGTATAAAAACAATGGGCATCCTAGCATTTCAAAAACCCGATAAAGTAATAATGATTCAATCAAGTGAAACTGATGGTCTTTTCGAATTCCGTCCGTTGGAGCCTGGTTATGGTATTACAATCGGAAATGCGCTTCGTCGCATTTTGCTTTCATCTCTTGAAGGCCATGCCATCACAACTCTTAGAGTTGAAGGTGTAGAGCATGAATTTTCATCTGTTAAAGGTGTAATGGAAGACGTAACTGAAATTGTTCTTAACCTGAAACAAGTACGTTTCAAACGCCAAATTGAATCAACTGATAGTGAGAAAGTGGTTGTCAATATTACAGGCAAAACACAACTTACAGCAGGCGATATCGGAAAATTCACATCTGGATTTCAGGTGTTAAATCCAGATTTCGTGATTTGTAATATGGACGAGTCTGTGAAATTGAAACTTGAATTAACGATTGAGAAAGGTCGTGGTTATGTTCCTGCTGAAGAAAACAAACCTTTGAATGCTCCAATCGGATTAATTCCTATTGATGCAATTTATACTCCAATTCGTAACGTAAAATACGCTGTAGAAAACTACCGTGTTGAACAAAAAACGGATTACGAGAAACTTATTCTTGAAATTGTAACTGACGGATCTATTCATCCGAAAGAAGCGTTGAAGGAAGCAGCTAAAATCCTTATTCATCACTTCATGTTGTTTTCCGATGACAAAATTACATTGGATACTATTGAGAAAGCATCCACAGAGGAGTTTGATGAGGATTCATTGCACATGCGTCAACTTCTTAAAACTAAATTGGTGGACATGGACCTTTCTGTTCGCGCACTCAACTGCTTAAAGGCGGCTGATGTAGAAACATTAGGTGACCTTGTTTCTTTCAATAAAAATGACCTTTTGAAATTCAGAAACTTTGGTAAAAAATCACTTACTGAATTGGAAGAATTAGTTGCTGCAAAAGGACTTGTATTTGGAATGAATATTGCGAAATATAAATTGGATCGCGATTAATTAATGATTGTGGTAGCGCTCGGTTTTGCGCAGCTGCTAAATACGATAAAAGAAAATGAGACACGGAAATAAAAATAATAACCTCAAGCGAACAAAGGCTCATCGCGGATCAATGCTTTCCAATATGGCTAGTTCATTGATTATGCATAAAAGAATCAACACAACTCTTGCGAAAGCAAAAGCGTTGCGTTCTTTTATTGAACCATTAATTACACGCTCTAAGCCGGTAACAACAAAAGTTGAAGACACGCACAACCGACGAATTGTATTTAGTTACCTTGCTGATAAATTAGCTGTTGCTGAATTATTCAAAGAAATCGGACCGAAAGTTTCTGATCGACCAGGTGGATATACCCGTATTATACGTTACAGTATAAGCGTGAAGCCAGGAATAAATGCAAAGCGTCGTATGGATAATGCCGATATGGCAATGATTGAGTTGGTAGACTACAATGAACTTTTATTAAATGTTAAAGGTGAAGGTAAGAAAGCGAAGTCTACTCGACGTGGACGCGCTAAAACTAAATCTTCTGAAGCAACACCTACGCCTGAAATTAAATCTGAAGAAAAAGGTGAATAAATTGTCAGTAAATTCATTTTAAGACCAATAAGGGATACAGTATTTTTGCTGTATCCCTTTTTTCTTAGTGTTAATTACAAAATTATATAGTGGAAGAGAAAGAATCAAAATTTCACAGGCCCAAATACATCGCTCTTGCACCAGCAGTATTATTGCTAGAAGACGGAACAGTTTTTCATGGCAAGGCCGCTGGCGCAATTGGAACAACTACAGGTGAAATCTGTTTCAATACGGGCATGTCTGGCTACCAGGAAATTTTTACAGACCCTTCCTATTACGGACAAATTCTTATTTCAACAAATGTTCATGTTGGAAATTATGGAATTAAAGCTGAGGATGTGGAATCGGATTCCATTAAAATTTCAGGACTTGTTTGTAAAAAATTTAGCGAAGTTTATGCTAGGCCTTTAGCAGATAAATCCATTAAAGATTATTTTATCGAACAAAATATTGTTGGAATTTGTGAAGTGGATACGCGCGCAATTGTTCGTCACATTCGTGACAAGGGAGCAATGAATGCAATTATATCCAGTGAAAACCTTAACATTGATTCTTTAAAAATAGAATTAAAGAATGTCCCTTCCATGTCAGGACTTGAGCTTTCGTCTAAGGTTGCTACAAAAGTTGTCTATACTTCTGGTGCCGAAAATTCAAAATTTAAGGTAGCGTTGTTGGATCTTGGTGTAAAGAAAAACATAGTACGATGCCTTGTTGAACGAGGCTGTCATGTGAAAATTTTTCCAATGAAAACTTCAGCAGCGGAGATGATTGCTTGGAATCCTGATGGATTTATGATTTCAAATGGTCCAGGAGATCCTGGTGTGATGTTGGCCGAAGTGGAAACGGTGAAGGCATTAGTTGACAGTGAAATTCCTGTTTTCGGAATTTGTTTAGGCCACCAAATAATTGCACAAGTTTTTGGATTGTCAACTTACAAAATGCACAGTGGGCATCGTGGAATTAACCATCCCGTTAAAAACTTAATTTCAGGAAAAAGTGAAATCACTTCTCAAAATCACGGATTTGCAGTTCATGCAGATGATATTTTAAAAAACGTGGATATTGAAATTACGCACATCAATTTAAATGATAAGACAATTGAAGGACTTCGTCATAAGGTAAAAAAAGTTTTTTGTGTTCAGTATCATCCAGAGTCTTCGCCTGGACCGAATGATTCTCGCTATCTATTTGATGAATTTATAGAAAATATGTCGAGTGTTAAAGTTGCAAAATAGCATAACATTCAAGTATTTTTGTTGTGAGATTTTTTTAATGAATTACATTAATAAAAATTAGCAGTAATTTTAAATTAGTTCCTATGTCTCAAATTGTACAAATTCATGCACGCCAGATTTTAGATTCTCGTGGTAATCCTACGATTGAAGTTGATGTAATTACTTCTGCAGGTAGTAAAGGAAGAGCAGCTGTTCCATCCGGAGCTTCAACTGGCTCTCATGAAGCTGTTGAGTTGCGCGACGGAGACAACAATATTTATGGTGGCAAAGGTGTTTTGAAGGCAATTAATAATGTCAACACTATAATTCGCGAAGAATTAAATGGGGCTTACATTTATGATCAAGCGTTTATTGACGCAAAAATGATTGCATTGGATGGAACTCCCAATAAGGGAAATTTAGGTGCTAATGCAATTTTGGGCGTTTCTCTAGCGGTTGCTAAAGCAGCTGCCAACGAAGCGGGTTTGCCCTTGTATAGATATATTGGTGGTGTAAACGCAACCTTGCTGCCCATTCCAATGATGAATATTCTTAATGGAGGTGCTCATGCTGATAACGGTATAGATTTTCAGGAATTCATGATCATGCCTATAGGTGCATCGTCTTTTAGCGATGGATTAAGAATGGGTACAGAAGTTTTTCATGCACTTAAAAAAGTTTTAAAAGAAAAAGGTTATGCGACAAATGTTGGGGATGAGGGCGGATTTGCTCCAAATATTAAGAATAATGTAGAAGCCATCGAATACGTTTTGAAAGCTATTGAAAAAGCAGGTTATAAACCAGGGCTCGATTTTTTCGTTTCATTGGATGCTGCAGCTTCTGAATTTTATGATTCAAATAGTAAATCCTATATTTTTAAAAAATCGGATGGGAAGATATTAAGCAGTGATGAAATGGTTGATTATTGGAAATCATGGTCTGAAAAATATCCTATTATTTCTATTGAAGATGGATTTGCTGAAGACGATTGGGATGGCTGGGCAAAAATTACTGCCTCAATAGGAGATAAGGTTCAGATAGTTGGCGATGATTTATTTGTTACCAATACGGACCGTTTAGCAAAAGGAATTAACATGGGTGTTGCCAATTCAATTCTAATAAAAGTGAATCAGATTGGAACACTAACGGAGACAATTGCCGCTGTTGAGTTGGCTCATACCAATTCCTATACTTCTATAATGAGTCATCGTTCTGGTGAAACAGAAGATACTACAATCGCAGATTTATCCGTTGCCTTAAGTTGCGGCCAGATAAAAACAGGTTCAGCTTCTCGTTCCGATCGGATTGCTAAATACAATCAATTGCTTCGAATTGAAGAGCAAATGCAAGGTTCTGCTAGGTTCTTAGGAAAGAATTTTAGGTTCAATCGGTAAGCTAAAATCAGCCGATAAAATTAATTTACGAACCCCCTTCGGAAACGTCTGTTTTTTCTCTAATTTAGAGGCATAATATTTTGTAATAAATAATACATTTAAAATTGTTCGTGCGAATAAATATTTATGGATAACCTGAAGCAAAAATTTATAGAGAAAGCAAAGCCGATGGCGGCTGAAGTAAAAGCTATTATTAAAGAACATGGCGATAAAAAGCTTGGTGAATATACTGTAGCACAGGTTTACCAAGGAATGAAATCCATGACAGGCCTTGTAACTGAAACCTCAAAGTTGGATCCTGAAGAGGGAATTCGTTTTCGTGGTTATTCAATTCCTGAATTACGCACTCAACTTCCAAAGGCACCGAACGGAACTGAGCCATTGCCTGAAGGCATATTTTATTTGATGCTCACTGGTGATCTGCCAACAAAAGAAGATGTTTATGCACTTGGAAATGATTGGGCAAGACGTGCAATTGTACCTAAGCATGTGTTTGATACAATTGAAAAACTTCCTGCGGCTACGCATCCAATGACCATGTTTAGTATTGCAGTAATGGCAATGCAGACCGAATCTCTTTTTGCAAAAGCATATAAAGAGGGGATGAGTAAAAAAGATTATTGGGATTATACTTTTGAAGATGCTATGAATATCATTGCTCGTTTACCACGTTTGGCGGCATATATTTATAGAAAAAAATATAAAAATGATATCCACATTGAGCCGGATCCGAAATTAGATTGGGCGGCAAATCTTGCGCACATGATGGGTTACGATGAGTTTGATGTAAAACGATTGATGCGTTTGTATATGACTATACATGCGGATCATGAAGGTGGAAATGTTTCAGCGCATACAACCCATTTAGTTGGTTCTGCTTTGAGTGATCCTTACTTAGCATTTGCTGCGGGTATGAATGGCCTTGCTGGTCCATTGCACGGACTTGCAAATCAGGAAGTAATTGCATGGATTTTGAAAATGCGTGAAGAAATAGGAGCCGAGCTACCTACTGAGCAGCAAATAGCAGATTATATACATAAGACATTGGCTGATGGGCGAGTTGTTCCTGGCTACGGTCATGCTGTATTGCGAAAAACCGATCCGCGTTTTGAGGCGCAACAAGATTTTTATATTCGTTACATTAAAGAGGTAAAGGGTGTAGATGCTCTTTGCGAAATTGTTCACATGGTCTATAAAGTTGCACCACCAATTTTAGCGTCGACAGGAAAAATTAAAAACCCTTGGCCGAATGTTGATGCCCATTCTGGTGCACTCTTAATGCATTTTGGAATAAAAGAATTTGATTTTTATACAGTTCTTTTTGGTGTTTCCCGTTCTTTGGGAGTACTTGCATCGCTTGTTTGGGATCGAGCTTTAGGATCACCGATTGAACGTCCAGGTTCTATTACAACAGAAGGAATTAAGAAAAAAATTGGCTCAGCTAAAAGTGCAAGCTAAATTTTAAATTATTTTTTTTCTGTCTTCTCAGATTTTTTTACTTCGTTTTCAACTGTTTTTTCTTCAATCTGTTTTTTTGGTAAAATCATTTTTTCAAAAGTAGTTTTATAAAATTCTGCAGTTGCATCTACTTCTTTGCCCTTTTTGATTTTTTCATGTTTCATTTCAATCACGGTGCCTGTCTTTAAATCTAATGATACGTAATCGTAGGTATAATAATGTACGGGAATGAACATTTTGCGGATTGGGACAATTGCAACGCAGCTAATAGCATACCAAAAAGGATGTTGAATTTTTTTACGGTATTCAGATTCTAAAAGTGTAAACATTATATATCGTGTGTCATACTTTTTAATAATAGCATCTATTTGTGCTTTATTATTTAAAGTAGTTGAATACCCATTACTTCCATGCTGCATTCGTTCATAGAACCATTCATTAAGGGCAGCTAAATCTGGGTAAATGTTTTCTTCCTGCGCACCCATAGTGAATGGACTCAACATAATGCAACCTACACCAGCATTCTTGGCCGCAGTTGAAATAGCATTACTTAATTCTTTTTGCCCTTGCTCACTTTTGGTATAATTCTGTTTCGATTCTTTTCTAGGTTTAGGTTGTACGTAATGCATGTAGTCCGGCGAAATAACAATTATTTTTTTTATATCCCAACCATACTTCTCACTTTCTTTAGCATCATTTTTTAATTCTTTTTTTGTTCGTGGCTCAATCCATGTTTCAGCTGTTGTATCGGTTGTATTTGTTCGATTGTTTACATAGTATTTAAACAGCTTTACAAATTCAGGGTCTTTTAATTGTTCAACAAATGCGAATTTTATGAAACGATCTTTTTGCGAATTTAGTCGGAAACGATCCATTCTTGAATATTTTGAATCTCCAACTTCACCTGTTTCTACAACACGTTGCAACGAATCGTTTTTAAACTCAGCCATTGCTTCAGTTGGGTTTATAGCGGAAAAATAGCTCAAGTGTAAATTTTGATTATTCACAAGCATAAAAAACAAACTGTCACAAAGCGATTTTTGAAATTGGTCAGCAGTGTCTTTTTTATGTAATGACCAGTTGTAGGATAAAGCAAGTACAGTTAATTCATCCTCCTCCATTTCTTTGAACAAATGAAAAATCTGCTGTTGTTGACCAGGGTAATCATCGAAATCTGGAATCTGATAATATGGTTCATTCATCAAATTTGAATACACACCCGATTCGTTGTAGCCATAAAATTCAGGTAAATAAGAATTGGTTGAATAAGAATTTAGTTCTTTTAAAGGTTGTCTGTAAGCAGCAAGTTCATAGAGACTACGACCTATAATTTTCTTCGGGAAAGATTCATTTGGGCATTTCTTTAACATCAAAAAGGAGGAATATATAGCATCAGCATATTTCCGCTCCATTAAGAATAATCTGCAAATTTCATAGCGTGCTTTTTCACGTATATGTAAAAATTCGTCTTTTGAAACAATAAATATTTTTGATCCTCCGGTTTTTATAGAATCTAACTGTGCAATTATTGCCATTCTACGTTTGCGTACATTCGGATGTGTGCTGTTGCGGTCTTCATAATTGTCGTCCCTATATATTGGGTCGACTGCTTTCCTGAAATATCCAGTTGGAATAATTTGGTAATCTGTATTGAAAAATGTTGTATCAAATGTGATGTCGTCAAATGGCAACTCGGCATAATCTAAAATATCAAATGAACGGAGCGCCTGTTTCAAGCTATAAGGGGATTTTTTATAAAGTTCAAAACCCATTTGGTCTGCTTCAAGTTCTTGTTCTTGGCTATAAGAGTAGTAGGATGAGAGTAAAAGATTGTAGGAAGTTTTCTCTTCTCGTTCAATTAATTCTTCACTGTTGAGATAACCCTTGAGCATGTGTTTTTCTTTAAAATGGGTTATTTCATGTGCTAATATATACGCGAGTTGAGCTTCGTTTTCTAATTGCGCAATTAGTCCTACAGTGATTAAAATATTTCCAGTTGCAGAAGTGAATGCATTTTGATCAGTTGATTTATAGGCGTAAAAATGAAGTTTGTTTAATGTTGCCGTATCATCTTTTAGAATGATTGTAGCTACTTTCGTTACATAAGCACTTAACGAATCGTTGAAGAGCACCACCCCACTCATCAATCGTTGTTGTATGTAGTAACTGCTCTCAATCATGAACTGCTCTTCTTTTTTATCAACAGTGTCATTCGCTAATTTTCGTTTTGCGATTTCCTCAGCAACTAATACATGGCTCGGGCTATAAAAAAAGACAGGAGGTTTTCCAGAAGGTTCAAGTGGTAATATTTGTGAAAATAAATTTCCACTAACAATAAATAATAACGAAAAAATAATAGGTATACGCATTTTCTTTAAGATAAATTTACTTGACGAAGTTACAATTACAAATTGAATTAATGCTATTTGTGCTTATGTAAAAGACTGAAGGATTGTTAATTTTTTGCTATTTTATTTTTTGTGTTATCGCATGTTATCCGCTCTAAAGAGCCCCCTTTTTCAAAAAAACGGTCAATTTGATTTTCTATTTTATTGCTTTTTTCTAATACAGGTGCATGATGAGGTTTTGATCGCGAATCGATGATGATTGAACTTTTGCATCCCCAATGTTTAAATTCGGTAAATGAATTGACTCCATAAATATCATGCGAAGGATTACTTCTTGTAAACGTCACCCAAATAAAATTAGTAGTGTTTTTCGAAACAAAATTTGGGTCATCACATAAAATTAGTAATGGATACCCATTTAGCTTTTCAGTTTGTGACGAGAGTTCGATAGTCAGTTGGTTCAGTTCTTTTTCAGCATTTTCATAGGAGGAAAACGCTGGACCTTGGAGCGCAAGTATGCCAGGCATTACAACACAAACACTTTCAAAGTTGTTGGGTAAATTTAAATTTGGGTTTTTTGTTTCTAATTTGCGACGTATCTCCCCTGTAGCTGCAAAAACTACTTTTGAACCTGAGTTGATCGACTCTCCGCTATAATCAAGTGTATCAATACTTGTATTTGTATGAAAATGAATGTCACGAGTGAAATCAATGCGTTCCAAAATGTGCGTTAAAAACGCTGGAATGTTGTAGATGTCTAAGTCGGGCTTGTCATCAAAGGAAGAAATGAATAAATATTTTGCCAATGAAAGTTGTCCCGATCCGAGTATATTGTTTGCAATTGTTAAGATTTCGGCAGGTCGTTTTTCATTTAAGTATGGAGTATAACGTTCACTTCCAATAGCCAATAAAAGTGGGTGAACGCCAGCTGCATCAACTGCGTGTATATTTTTCAGTCCAGGAATTTGTGTTTGTAAACCTTTTTCAGCTAGTTCATGCACTAGCCATCCAAAGTTAGTGTCTTCTTGAGGAGGCCTTCCTACAACTGTAAATGGCCAGATTGCATCTTTTTTATGCCACACTTTATGTACACGCATCATTGGAAATAAATGTTTCAAACTATAATATCCAAGATGGTCTCCAAATGGTCCCTCCAATTTATTTTCATTAGGATATATTTCTCCAGTAATTACAAAATCAGCATCACTGGCAATACAATAGCCATCTTTATAAACATAACGAAACCTTCGATTTCCTAATACACCCGCAAATTTTAGTTCGGATAATCCTTCCGGCAATGGCATTACAGCGCTGAAAGGGAGAGCTGGTGGACCACCAATAAAAATTGAAACTTTTAGCGCTTGGTTTTTTTTATTGGCTTTAGTTTGATGGACACCAATTCCTCGGTGAAGTTGATAGTGCAAACCTATTTCCTTATTCTGAATGTAATCATTGCCATTGAGTTGAATGCGATACATTCCCAAATTTGAATTTGAAATTCCTGGTTTATCTATGTCTTCTGTATAAACGGCAGGCAGCGTTACAAATGCGCCACCATCATTCAACCAATGTTTTATTTGTGGAAGGTCCGATATATTTATTTCGTTTTCAAGGACAGGTACATTGAAAATTGATTTTTTGGGGATGGATTTTACGGCTGCAAAAATAATTTTTAAATTCTTAAGTGGATGTCGTAGGGCTTGTATTGGGTCAGTTTTTATCTCGACAAGTTTTTTTACATTTTCAATTGAATTTCTAAAAATAAAATTAGCACGTTGTTTCGTTCCAAATAAATTGGAGATGGCCCTAAATTTACAATCTTTTATATTTTCAAAAAGTAGCGCGGGGCCACCTACTTCGAAAACACGTAAGTGAATGGCTGCCATCTCCAGATTTCCATCAACTTCTTCTTTTACGCGCACAAGGTGTCCGTTTTTTTCAAGATCGATAATACATGCTTCAAGATTCTTGTAACTCATTTTGCTTGATTATATTTTTATAAATTGATGAATTAGTAATGCAATTATCGACTACAGATTCCTTTGAAATCACAGTATGTGCAGTTTTTCAAATCTTCTGTCTGGCTAAATTCTATGTCTCTGTTTAATAAATCTCCTACTAATTCTCGAAGCGAATCTTCAAAATTAGCTAGAGTAGAAGGAAGGACTAAATCACCATCTGGTGTTTTAACTTGCATAAAACCGGTACTTAATTTTCGAAAGGATATTATACCTGAAGCAATCGGTAAATCACTCTTGTGCATTCTAGCATACAACCAGGAATACATTAGTAATTGAAAACTTTTTCCAATTTTGGTATTCGTTTGAATATCGGTCCAGTCCTCTACTTTCAATTCGTTTGTTTCAACTTTTCCTGTTTTGTAATCAATTAATGTAATTTGATAATCTGTTTTGTCGATCCGGTCAGCTGTCCCAATTAGTTTTATTGTTCTTCCCGCAACTTCAATTTCATGATTCATTTTAAGCTCAAGTCCACTGACATGATTTTTGTTATTACTGTCTACCTTATTGAGTTCTGCTTTTAGAAAAAGGTGAATGTACTTAATAGCTATTTTTTTTGCAAGCAAATTTTTTCCATGCGAGTCGCCATCTGATTTAAAATAAGATTTGAATAGGCTCTCGCAAGTTTGTGTTACTTTTTTTTTCGCATCATTTAAAAAAGGAACAGTTAAAATAGTGCCAATTGCAGGTTCATATAATATTTTGAGTGCTTCATGAATGATAGTCCCAAGCGTGTCCGCACCAATTGTTTCTAGTACTTCTTTAGGCTCTCGTAAATGCGCTATGTAATGAAAATAAAATCGCAATTTGCAATCTCGATAACTATTTAGTGAAGAGGGTGACATTCCTTTTTCGACTAGATTTTCTATTCTGGCATTTATAGCATCGGTTTTTGGAATTGAAATTATTGTTGGTGTAGTGGAAGTGATAGGAATACCCGCGTCAAAAACAACCTCAGTAATTTTTATATTTTTATTTACTTCTGGAAGTTCATAGAGTAATTGTGTAACAAATCGGCTTTTTTCACGACTTCCAAAAATATCTTGGTCTGTATTGTAAATTATGAAAATGTTTTTTGCCCTTTGTAGTAAGCGATAAAAGTGATACGCCGATGCTGCATCTTTGTCATTCCAGACAGGCATTCCAAAGTATTTTCTAAGATCATAGATTATAAAAGATTGCTGCGATTTTCCAGTAGGAATAATAGCTTCATTAGCTGACAACAGAATTACATTTTCAAAATCAAGTGTTCGTGTTTCAAGCAGGCCCATTATTTGTAAGCCAGCTAACGGTTCACCAAAAAATGGAAGAGATGTAGCTGCTAATTGTTGGTCTATTAATGATTTTAAGGATCGAATATCATTTGTAAGGTTCCATTTTTCATGCAACGACCTAGCTCGTTTAACGATAAGGTTTAATTGAAATAAATATTCAAGGTCTAAATTTAAGCTTGTGTCTCCTGGTACTTTTATATTGGCAGTGAAAATCGGCCGGAGTATTTCAATCAGATAACTCAAGCCATCAAGAGCTAGGTTTGTAGTAGCCCAGGGCTTTAGCAAATTAGCTATAGGGTCAAAAAAATTTTTTGTTTCTGGAACAAAACTTTGAAGCTGGCTAGCGGAACTGAAAATTATATTTTTCTTTCCAATATACGAATCAAGTTTTTCTGCTAATTTACTTTCTGCTAAAAGTTGTTTGGTATATGGATGTCTGAAAATTCGACTTAGGTCGGTGTGGTAATATTTTAATTCACCATTTTTCGTATGAATATTGAATCGTTCCGCACTTAAATGCAGTTGAAATAATGCATTTACAAGAGATGCTATGGGAGTATTTCGCAATGGAAATCCCATCGTAATATTTATATTTTCAGCTTCTTTTGGAAGTGTGTGAAGCAAGGGTAGCAATAATTGCTCATCACCGAGTACAATTGCAGTTGCAGGTGAGTATTTTGTTTGAGGATCAATTGTTTCTAAAAAATGTGCTGCAGCTTTTGCTTGCGAAACCATTTTAGCTACTGCAATGACCGTTATATTTTTTGTTTCAGTCGAAAAAATATTTTCAATATGCTCAAAAGCATTTGAGATAGTTGAATTTTGTTTGAAATACTCTTTTTTGTATTTTCTAAGAAATTTCCCAGCTTCATTTGCTTTGTTATCTAAATAATAGCTGTCACTATCCCAAAGTAAATCTGCATTACCTTTTTCTCTTAAGGAAGCGAATATCTTTTCTTCTGCACCATTTAAAGCGTTGAAACCCGCAAAAATTATTTTCACCCACTGTTTTTTTTCCACTAAGTCTATGATGTTTTCTGCTACATAGCGGTAAGCAAGACCAGGGTAGGCAAGATTTTCTTCATTTAATTTCTTTTTATATAGCTTGTACCATTTTGTAATAGAAGCCCAAAAATGCAAGTATTGTTTTTGAAATTCAGTTAGCGTCTGTTGTCCTAAACTCCATTCTTCGATTCCTCGAATGTCGCTGAGATTACCAAATAATTGTTCTGTATCAACAAGGTAAATATCAGCTTCATTAAAATCGTTGAGTAGGGTAGGAGCCCACTTGCAAAAATCTTCAAATGATTCAGCTTTTTCTTTTTCGGATTCTTTGTAAACTGAATAAAATATATAAAGTTGTTCTGCTAAATCAGCTTTTTTATTTCCAGCAAGTTCCCATATAAAATCTTCAATAGAAAAAATAGTTGGCGACCATATAGGACCTTTCGAATGAGTTGCTAAATTTTTCTTGATGAATAATCCAGCTCGTCGATTAGGAACTACGATGCACAGGTCTTCAATTTTTTCTCCGTAATTAGAAAAAATATAATCACTTACTTTTCTTAGAAAGCCTTCCATTTAGCTAAATAGATTTTGATAAACTTAAGTCAAATTTAAGGCTTAATTGCTTGAAATGTGTCCTAAATAGCGATCCACGATTGAGAAATGATAAATTTATATTTTAGTCTTGGTCAGGTGTAGTTCCCCAACCGTCAAAGGCACAATCGTAGCCGTAGCCCAATTCACACATTTCTTTACTCCAAGCAATTACCGTTTCTGTGTTTATTTTAATTTTATCTGTCCAGCCATTTATGAGAAAAATAGTTGTGGGTCCAGGAACTTTTGAATAGTCGGCGCTGTACCCTCGATTTTTAAGGCAGGTAGCAAAATCTTTTGCTTTACCAGCAGCATTTGTATAAAAGAAAAACTCTAACCTTAATGTTTCAGAAGGAGTTTCTTCTAAATGCTTAAGTCTTTCAAGTATTTCAGGTATTGCTTTGAACTCTTTTAGGACTATTTCTTCAAATTTATTTTCAGAAATAAATTGTTTTGATCCCCCAGCTGCTTGTAGAAAATCGTTTAAGTTCATCTTGAGTTAGCACACTAATTGAACGTTCATTAAGAAAAAAAGATAATCCGATTTATTTTTTATTTTTCATTGTGATGGCAGCATTTACGAAACTCACAAATAATGGATGCGGTTTGTCTACTGTACTTTTATATTCAGGATGAAATTGAACGCCAACAAACCAAGGATGATTTTCTAATTCTACAATTTCAACAAGGCCTCCTTGCGGGTTTATTCCAGTAGCCTTCATTCCTGATTTTTCAAACTTGTTTTGATATTCATTGTTAAATTCATAGCGATGGCGGTGGCGTTCATATATCGTATGTTTCCCATATATGGAGAATGCATTAGAACCTTCTTTTAGTTCGCAAGGGTATGCTCCCAATCGCATTGTGCCGCCTTTGTGTGTTATTTTTTTCTGTTCTTCTAATAAATCAATGACTGGGAAAGCTGTTTTTAAATCCATTTCCGTAGAATGTGCCTCCTTCATATTTAAAACATTACGAGCAAATTCTATTACTGCACATTGCATTCCCAAACAAATTCCGAAAAAGGGAACATTATTCTCTCGTGCAAAACGAATGGCCGCAATTTTACCTTCAATTCCACGATGACCAAATCCAGGCGCAACTAAAATTCCACTTAATCCTGAAAGTTTTGAAGTAACATTTTCTTCAGTTATACTTTCGGAATGGATCCAAGATAGATTTATTTTATAGTTGTTGGTAACGCCTGCATGAATGAAAGCTTCATTGATCGATTTGTAGGAATCTTTGAGTTCTATGTATTTTCCAACCAAACCGATATTGACCTCGTTTTTTGTGTTGTAAAGAATATTGACGAAATTTTTCCAATGGCTGAGGTTGGTAGGCGTATCTGTCGAAAGACCAAGCTTATTTAAAACTACTTCGTCAAGTTTTTCCTTTTCCATTAGCATCGGAACTTCATAAATGCTTTTTGCATCTCTTGCTTCGATTACAGCTGATGTTTCAACGTTGCAAAATAAGGCAACTTTTCGTTTCAAATCGGAACTTAAAGGATGTTCTGTTCGACACACCAACACATCAGCTGTTACACCAAATTCTTGTAATAACTTGACAGAATGTTGTGTGGGTTTTGTTTTCAACTCACCGGATGATGCTAAGTAAGGAACCAATGTTAAATGGACCACCATTACATCTTTTGGCATTTCCCATTTCAATTGACGAACGGCCTCTACATATGGAAGCGATTCAATGTCGCCAACAGTCCCACCAATTTCAGTAATTATGACTTGGAATTGGCCTGTATTTCCCAGTAATCGGATGCGATGCTTTATTTCGTCGGTGATATGTGGAATAACTTGAACAGTTTTACCTAAATAGTCACCTTTGCGTTCTTTTTCAATTACAGTTTTATATATTCTTCCTGTAGTGACGTTATTTGCCTGAGATGTGGCAACGTTTAAAAAGCGTTCGTAATGCCCAAGGTCAAGATCAGTTTCTGCCCCATCTTCAGTAACATAGCATTCACCATGTTCGTATGGGTTTAAAGTACCTGGATCAACGTTAATATAAGGATCTAGCTTTTGGATGGTAACTGTATAACCTCGTGATTGCAAGAGTTTTGCAAGTGAGGCAGAGACGATGCCTTTCCCCAATGACGAAGAAACACCCCCGGTTACAAAGACGTATTTTGTAGATGACATAGTAAATAATGGGACGGTAACCCGGGGTATAAAGGTATGGAAAAGATTGTGTTAATGTAGATTGTTTGAAAAGAAGGATGATTTTATTTCTTTAACAGTCTTTTTTAAATTCATTTAAAATGACCAGTTCATACTCAAACTTGGCATTATTGGGAGTTGGTCCACTCGTTTGTAGGATATTCGATCGAAGTAGAATACGTTTTGACGATTATAAGCATTCGTTACACCCAGTGCAACTTCGAGTTTGTTGCTTTCGCTGAATTCAAATTTTTTCTTGATGGTTGCATCCAATCGTGCGTAAGCTGGGAGTTGATGGGAGTTCAATTTTCCATAAAGTACACCGAGCTGTCCGTTTTGTGTGGTGTAGTCGGTTGTAATATTATCGAAACTGAGATTTTCATAAAACCCAGCAGTTGGTGTAAAAGGAAATCCAGTTCCTAAATTCCAACGTAAGTCAATTTCCCAAGATTTATATTTTCCGAAATTATAAGATGTAACGAGATTAATGTTGTGGCGGCGATCAAAATTTGGACGATAAGTTTGCAATCCATCCCAGCGTTTTACAAAGCCAAGTGAATAAACTCCCCAGAAATAAAAATCTTTGTATTCATATTTTATAAGAAAATCAATTCCATAAGCTTTTCCAGTTTCAATTATAAAATCTTTTTTAAATAAATCAGGCTTGTTGGCATGTGCTTGGTCATCTTCATAAAGCTTGTTCCGATTAAGATTTGTAAGCTGAGAAAAATCTTTTAAATAACCTTCAATGTTGATTGTAATATCACCCCATTTTTGAATGGAATCGATTGGGTTCCATTCAAATCCAAAAATGTAATGATTTGCTTTTTGTAACTTGTGCGAAATGTCATATGTCTTTCCGTTTTCGTCTGTAAAGGTGGATGGTAAATTATCGCTACCTGAAAGAAATCCATAAAATAAATTTACAACATCACGATCCGAAGTTGCACTCAATAAATTTTGAGAGTAAATGCCTGTAGCACCTTTTAATCGGAAGTGATTGTTGATGTTGTATTTAAAGCCAAGGCGAGGTTCGGGAGAAATATTTGAAAGTGTTGCATAGTATTGCAAACGAAAACCAGGTTCAACTATTAATGTACGGTTAGTAGTTGAATCTTTTTTACCACCAAAATTTCCTGAAATCCATTTGTATTTTATGTAGCAGCCTAATTCTGTCGTGTTTTCAACTTGGGTTATGGTACGGCGCACAGCATTTTCAAAATTGAAATCGGTTTTAAATCCTAAAACCTCAATGCCATAATTCACCACATTTTTTCTGTGAAAATAGGTGAAGTTTAATCCTAAATTAAATCCGTTAACTGCACTATTTCTTTCAGAGTAATAATCTTCACGCATTCCAATATTGTATTTTGAATATGCAAAGTTGCCTTTAATGAGTGTCGTTGAGTTCGCCGGCACTACTTGAAAATTACTTCCAAATCCAAGTGACTTCCATTTTAAATCTGCGGATCCTTTATATCTGGCAACTGTGTCGTTGAAAGAAAACCCAAAAACATTTAATTTATTTCCACTCGAACCATTTACTGCAATCTTTCCGTAGTAATCACTGAAGTTAAATGGCAATCCATTTCTATCAATGTACCCATAAAATATTTTTGAAGTTTCGCGCAGGAAAGAGTTTTTTGCCGAAAAAACATACGAAATTGCCGCACGTGTTTGCAAACTATCGAATCTGCGTAGTGGACCTTCCAACATTAATTTTGCACCAAATGGACTCACCGTTACTTTTCCACCCAAATGTTTTTTATTTCCGTCGCGTGTAGTAATATCCATAATAGATGATATTCTCCCACCGTAGTCTGCGTTAAAACCTCCTGTGTAAACGTCAAGATTTTTGACGATGTCGGTATCAAAAACAGAAAATAAGCCAATGGAATGAAACGGATTGTAAATAATCATACCGTCTAATAAAACTTTGTTTTGCACCGGCGTGCCGCCTCTGATGTATAATTGTCCTCCTTGGTCTCCAGTACTTACAACGCCTGGTAAAACTTGAACCGATTGAGCAATGTCTGCAACGCCACCTATAGCAACAACGCGATTTATATCTTTACTGTCCATAGTTGATTTTGCAACTCCAGGATTTTCCTGCTCTTCTTGACGTTTAGCCGAAATTATGACTTCTCGCATTACTCGTGGTTGAAGTATTATGTTGTAATTGGCAATTACTCCTGCCTTAATTGTCAGCGTCTGTTTTGTTGCTAAAAAACTTCCTTGCTGGGCTACGAGCGTGTAGGTTCCTGATGGTATTTTGGTAAGAGAATAAAATCCATTGATGTCACTTTGCACACCCATTGATGTTCCTTCTAAATATACAAGTGCAAACAATACAGCTTCACCATTTGTTTTGCTTGTAACAGTTCCCCTAATAGTACTTGTTTGAGCTTCAGCAATCAATGGAATTAAAAATAGTGATAAAAGCTGAATAAATTTATTGAACATATTTTGCAATTTGTTGTTAACTTTTATTTCAAAAGAATGAAATCGCAGTCATCTAAAATTTGAATACGATTTCGGATGTAAAAGTAAGGTTAAAGATGAATTAAAACACATTTTATTGTGTCGGTTGCATTCAGAATCCATCCGATTTTTTTTGCCTTTGGTAGTTACTCGCTGAGTTGCATCACTCGCATAAACTCTTCTTTTGTTACAGGCATAACCGAAAGTCTTGCGATCCGAACAAGAGGCATATTTTTTAATGTTGAGTCTGCTTTAACTATGGAAAGTTGAACAGCATTTTTTAATTTTTTCAGTGGTTTAAGATCTATACAAACCCAAGCGTTGTCGATTGTTGTTGGGTCTTGGTATGCTTCTTTGGTCACCTTTGCAATGCCAACAATTTCCTTACCAATATTGCTGTGATAAAAGAGTACCTCATCGCCCTTTTTCATTGCGCGAAGGTAAATTCTCGCAGCATAATTGCGTACGCCAGTCCATTGCGTAACGCCATCTTTATTAAATTGTTCCCAAGAGTAGGTAGTGGGTTCTGATTTGACTAACCAATAATTCATTCTTGTTATTTTTAGCTTCTTTGAATTCGCTTGGTAATGTTTATTATTAATGTAAAATTTTCCACACCAATTCCTTTAATAATTCGCCGTCCTTGGCGCTTAAATTATCCATTCCTTTTGAGCGTAAATCATATTCCCTCAACCAAGAAAAAACTTCTTTTAATTTTGTCAAAGGATAATTTTTTGCAGCGGCTATATAGTCGTTGACATAAAATGGATGAACACCTAAAGCCTTTGCCGCGTTCTCTTTTGATTTATCCTCAAGACCGTGATAACGTAATAATTTTACAAAAAAAGAGTGAAGAGAGGAAATGGTCAGTACAAGTGGATGTTCTTTTGAATTTTCAGCAAAATAATTTACAATACGATTTGCTTTTAAAACGTCTCTTTTTGTTAATGCATTATTCAGTTCAAAGGAATTAAAATCTTTGCTAATTCCAATATTTGTTTGAATATGATCAGGCGTAATTTCTGTTCCTTCCGGTAGGTTTATCATTAACTTCTCCAGTTCATTGACAATTTTCCCGAGGTCAACGCCGAGGTATTCAGTTAAAAGTTGGGACGATTTTGGACTAACAGTATATTTTCTTTCTTTCAAGTACCCTTCAATCCAATCGGGAATTTTATTTTCATATAATTTAACGGATTCAAATAAAACGCCTTTTTTGGCAACTGTCTTAGGAAATGTTTTTCGTTTGTCGAGCGTTTTATATTTGTAACAAATAACTAGAATCGTAGAACTGAGCGGATTTTCAATGTAGGAAGTTAATTCTTCAATATTTTTTATGTTTTGTGCTTCTTTAACGATGACGACCATTTTGTCGGACATCATAGGATACCGTTTGGCTTCGCCTATAATAGTGGCCACATCTGTATCACGACCATATAAAATAGTTTGGTTGAATTCTTTTTCGGCATCGCCCATAACTTTTTTTTCAATGAAATCTGAAATTAAGTCAATGAAATAGGGCTCTTCGCCAGAAAGAAAATAAACGGGTTTATAAATTTTCTTTTTTAGGTCTGATATAATATCGTTGAAATTCACGGGCAGATTTGCTGGAAAGTAATGTTAATAATTAGCATAACTCTTCGATAATAAGTAGATTTTTTTTTTACAATTAGAATTGCAAATGTTTGATGGTAATTCCGTTATTAATTAATTCTTTGAGTGAATCAATTCCAATTTGAAGGTGGTCTGTTACAAAATCTTGGGTTACTTGCTTATCACTTTCTTCTGTTTTTACACCATCAGGTGTCATGGGTTGGTCGGAAACCAATAAGAGTGCCCCAGTAGATATTTCATTATGAAAGCCCACTGAAAAAATAGTTGCTGTTTCCATATCTATTGCCATTGCACGAATTGACCGAAGGTATTTTTTAAAGGCATCATCATGTTCCCAAACCCTACGATTGGTGGTGTACACTGTTCCTGTCCAATAATCTTTTTGATGATTCCGAATTGCTGTTGATATTGCTTTTTGTAAGCTAAATGCCGGTAGAGCGGGTACTTCGGGGGGGAAATAATCATTGCTTGTTCCTTCTCCTCGTATGGCAGCAATTGGTAAAATTAAATCACCAAGTTTATTTTTCTTTTTTAATCCGCCACATTTACCTAAAAATAAAACTCCTTTAGGATGAATAGCTTTAATTAAATCCATTACTGTAGCTGCCATCGCACTACCCATACCAAAGTTGATTATTGAAATTCCGTTGGCATGCGCACTCATCATAGGTTTATCAACTCCTTGCACTTCTACGCCGTGCATTTTTGCAAACTGTTGCACATACCCACTAAAATTTGTTAGCAGAATGTATTTCCCCCAGTCGATTAATTTAATTCCTGTGTAACGCGGAAGCCAGTTGGCAACAATCTCCTCTTTAGTTTTCATGGCTTTGATTGAAATGAAAAATTCACTTATTGTTTTCTGCTCTTTATTAAATGATATACAAATATACGGTAAGCTTAATCTAATTTCATTTAACTTTGTGACATAAGGAAATATTTTTTGATTATTCTTTCAATTTATGTCTAGCATAGCTTTTCCCAGATTAAATTTCCCAAGCTATGCATTCAGGTTAAAAACAGCTGGTTCTCGCAATAAAATTTTTGATGAAGTTAGAAAATGTTGGGTGCTATTGACTCCAGAGGAGTGGGTTCGACAACATACGGTTAGGTGGCTGGTTGAAGAAAAAAAATATGCCTCAAGTTTACTTGCATTGGAGAAATCTATTGAAGTAAATGGCTTGGAAAAACGGTGTGATATTGTTGCTTACAATACCATGGGTAAACCAGTTTTGATAGTGGAATGTAAGGCGACAAGCGTTGAAATTTCACAAGAAGTTTTTGACCAAACGGCACGATATAATTTAACGCTTGAGGTAGATTTATTTTTGATTACCAATGGCTTGCGTCACTTTTGTTGTTCCATTGATCATGAAAACAAAAGCTATAATTTTCTACCAGAATTACCTTCATTTTTAGCTTTTTAAGTTATTTAGTGATTAAGCACAGAAAAAACTCATTTCCTTGCCTTTAATAAAAATGTTATCGTTACTTTTACTCTCCGCTTTTTTACAAATTTTATATTTTAAAAAGAAATTATGAAAAAAATAATCACACTTGTTTTAGTCACATTTTTTACGAGTTATTTAATTGCTCAAAATGATGAAATAGGAAGTAGGGCAATTGCTGTTTCAGGTCAACATTATACACCAGCTTCAAGTTTGCAAGCTGATGATTACATGGCAAACACACTTATTATTAAGGTGCTTCCAGCGCATAGAAGCTTGTGTTTGGCTGAACAAATTTCGATTCCTTCGGTTATCAATTGTTTTACGATGTTGGGAGTAGACCACATCAAGAAAATTTACCCACGTCACAAAGCACCAGAAAAAGTATTTAATAAATGGGGAGCTCCCATGGTTGACCTTTCTCTTATTTATGAAGTTCATTATACAGGTGCTTTGGAGCTAGATAAAGCAATCGGCAAACTTTATAATCAAGGTGTTTTCGAATATGTAGAACCTCATTACATCCCTAAAACCACATTGGTACCAAACGATCCAAAATCTGCGAACAATACTTCCAACAATGGCCAGTACCATTTATATACAGTACATGCTGCAGGTACTACGCAAAGTGGATGGGATATCAGCACAGGAAACGCATCTGTTGTGATTGGAATTACTGATACGGGCACTGAACTTGCACATGTTGATTTGGTAAACCAACTTGCTCACAACCTTGCTGATCCAATTAATAATATGGATGACGATGGTGATGGTTATATTGATAATTACACGGGTTGGGATGTTGGAATGAATGACAATAATACTTCTTGGCAGGGTAATGCACATGGTGTTGCTGTTTGTGGTGATGCTGCTGAGCAATGTAACAATGGTGTAGGCGCTTGCGGAACTGCATATAATTGCAAGTTTATGCCAATAAAAATTTCTGATGCCTCAGGCGCACTTATTGCCTCTTATGATGGAATAACTTATGCCGCTGATCATGGTTGTAAAGTTATTAATTGCTCTTGGGGTGGTTTAGGTGGCGGCTCTTACGGTCAGGGAATTATTGATTACGCAACAAATAATATGGATGCTCTTGTTGTTGTAGCAGCAGGTAATAATGGTGCTGATCAGGCATTTTTTCCTGCTGGTTATGACCGTGTCTTAAGTGTTGCTGCTACAGATAATAGCGATGCTCATGCTGGCTTTACAAATTATGGGTATTCAGTTGATGTTTGTTCTCCAGGTGTAAATATTAATGCTTCTTGGACCAATAATTCTTATTCGCAAAATAGCGGAACATCAATGGCTGCTCCAGTTGCTGCTGGATGTGCAGCTGTAGTTAGATCTTTTTATCCATCTTACAGTGCTTCGCAAACATGGGCACGTTTAAAACAAACAGCCGACAATATTTACACTCTACCTTCAAATAGTTCAGCAACCTATGCCAATAAATTAGGTACTGGTAGAATCAACCTTTACAGAGCATTGACTGACCCTGCTGGACCTTCAATCACTTATAGCAATGTTAATTTTAGCGATAATAACAATAACGTGTTTGTACAAAATGACACTTTGCGAATTACAGGTGATTTTTTAAACTTGCTAAGTCCAACAGTAAACTTGCAATCAACTCTCACAGTTGTGACCGGTGCTCCTTACGTTACGATTCTTGATAATTCACATACAGTAGGCGTCCTTGGAACATTAGCAACTGTCAACCATTTTGCAGACCCATTTCAGGTTAAAATTCTGTCAACTACGCCTATTAATCAGCAAATAGTTTTCAAATTAACAATGACCGATGGCTTATATACAGAAAATACATTTTTCTCAGTAATTGTCAATGTAGATTACATTAATGTTACTGTAAATGATGTTTGGACAACAATCACATCCAAGGGATTAATTGGCTATAATTTACCTGGTCAATTACAGGGTTTAGGTTTCATTTACTTGCCCTACAGTCCAACAGCAACCTTGATGTATGAATCTAGTTTTGCAGTTGGTTCATCTTCTTCAAAGGTTGATGATATGGTTCGCGGCGCCGTTAATGGCAATACAGACGTTGACTTTTCATCTGTCTATTCAGTCCGCACAGTTCCTGCTACAGTCTCAAATTTCGATCTTGATGGAAAATTTCGCGATAATGTTTCGCCATCTCCATTACCGATAACAGTGCATCATAAAGCATATGCTTGGAGTGCAATTCCACATCGTAAATATGTAATTGTTCAATACATGATTGCAAACACAGGTGCAAATGCACTTAATAATGTTTACGCAGGTATTATGACAGATTGGGATATTGATCCATCTACCTATGGTTCCAATAGAACTGGTTATGATGCAGTAAATAAAATGGGTTATGTATTTTATACAGCAGCAAATGGCACTTATTGTGGTGTAAAACTATTGACTATTACAGCGCCTGCTAATCATTATGGAATTGATCTTATTGCTGGCGGAGCTGGTGGAGTAGATCTTTCCGATGGTTATTCAACCGCTGAAAAATACACAACACTTACAACACCAAGAGCTGTGGCTGGTGCTAGTGGTAATGGCGAGGATGTTATGGATGTAGTTTCTACTGGTCCATATGCAATTCCTGCAAATGATTCTATAAAAGTTGCCTTTGCTTTAATTGCAGGAGATAATTTAGCAGACCTTCAGGCAAGTGCGATAGATGCACAAACGATGTATGATAATTTCGGACCTCTTGCTGTGCTTGATCCCGTTATCAATTCGCCGGTTTTGAATACCTATCCAAATCCAACTTCTGGATTAACTGACGTTACCTATAATATTTCTCAAGCTGGAAATTGTGAGATTCGTTTATTAGATGGCTCTGGTCGTCTGCTTGGAATTCTTGCTAATGGTGAAAAATCTATTGGCAATTACACCACAACTTTTGACTGTGCTGTGTTGCCGGAAGGAATGTATTTTATACAAATGCAAACTAACAATGGATTGATCACAAAGAAAATAGTAGTAGTCCATTAGCAATTAATGAATTTTAAAAGCCGTCTTCTAAATGGGGACGGCTTTTTTTATGGAATAAATCAAATCATTTATCTTAAATTCTATTCAAATCGTACTTTTGTACAAATAAATTAAATTATGGATATCAGTAATGTTATTTCAATGACGGGAATGCCCGGATTATATAAGGTGATCGCACAATCTAAAGGAGGAGTAATTGTGGAGTCTTTAATTGATAAAAAGCGTTTCCCTGCTTATGCTTCAAATAGAATAAGTACGCTTGAAGACATCAGCATTTATACTACTGGCGATGATCTTCCGTTGAAAGAAGTATATCAGAAAATAGTTGAAAAAGAAAACGGAGGTCTTTGTATTGATCCGAAAGCTTCAGACGAAAAGGCCTTGCGCGCATACATTGAATCCGTTGTTCCAGCTTACGATAAAGAGCGTGTACATATTTCTGATTTACGGAAACTTTTTACTTGGTATAATTTACTTCATGGGACTGGGCATTTAGTTGCAGAAGCTCCAAAGGACGAAGACGGCAAGGATAAATTGTCAATTGACAAATCAAATTTAAACACAACTCACAAAAATGAGGTTGTTAAGAAACAAGATTTGAAATCTAATGCGCCGAACGTGAAAGCTGCTGGCATACGCAAATCAGGTTTAGCATAAACATTGCCTTTATGGATGTTGTCAGTTCAGTTTCCGCCAATCAACTGAAAAGAAAATTTCTTTCCGATACTTTTTCTTTTGTTAATTGGGCAACTGTTGAGCCATGGTTCCAAAAACTTTCTGAGCGTGAAATAGGTTCTGAGGAAGAATTGTTGATTTGGTTGGCAGATTATAGCGAACTCGATGCAGCATTCGATGAGGAAATGGCATGGCGTTACATTCGCTCTACTTGTGATACTGTAAATGCTGATTTTGCTCAGGCCTATGAATTTTTTGTATGCGAAATTGAACCAAATGCAGCACCTTGGTTTCAGCAATTAAATTCTAAAATTGATTCTTGTGTATTCAAGAATAATTTAGATCCAAAAGTATATGCTGTTTTTTTACGAACTATTTATAATGATATTGCAATTTATCGTGAGAAAAATATCCCACTATTTACTGAGATAGATAAGCTGAAACAAGCTTATGGTAAAATAATGGGAGACATGATGGTGGTGATGGAGGGAAATGAAATTACACTCCAAAAAGCATCTAATTATTTTAAGTTACAAGACCGTTCGCTTCGTCGTGAGGCCTATGATAAAATTTGGAATCGTCGTTTAACTGATCGAATAGCTTTTGATAAGTTGTTTGATCAACTATGTGTACTTCGACAGGAAGTAGCTTCAAATGCTGGATTTGAAAATTTCCGGGATTATAGTTTTGCTGCGCTTGGACGATTTGATTATACGAAGGAAGATTGTTTTAGATTTCATCAAGCTGTTGCCTTGGAGGTTGTGCCATTTATTTCTGAATTAGAAGTTTTTAGAAAGGAGTCACTTGGCTTAACAGAATTATTTCCTTTCGATCTTTCAGTTGATCTTACAGGGAAGTCGGCACTAATTCCATTTAGTAATGGAGAGGATCTGTTAGCTAAAACTATTGAATGTCTTGGTCGTGTTCGACCTGCTTATTCAGAATATATTTCTACAATGCGTCGGATGGGGCACTTTGATCTCGACTCAAGAAAAGGGAAAGCTCCTGGGGGATATAATTACCCACTTTCAGAGACAGGTATTCCTTTTATTTTCATGAATTCTGTTGGGTCACATAACGATTTAATTACAATGGTTCATGAAGCAGGACATGCTATTCATTCATTTTTAGAAAATCCATTGCCGAATACTTTTTTGAAAGGACCTCCATCTGAAGTATGTGAACTAGCAAGTATGTCGATGGAATTAATATCGATGGAACATTGGGATGTATTTTATACTGATGCTGAAGAATTGAAGCGTGCTCGTCGCGATCAATTGGAAAAAGTTTTGGAAACACTTCCTTGGGTGGCAACAGTTGATGAATTTCAACATTGGATTTATGAACACAAAGGTCATACTGCCGAAGAACGATCAGCTGCTTGGAGTAAAATTATGTTGAAATATGAATCGCCCGTTATTTGTTGGAAAGGATTTGAAGAGGTACAAAAAAATAATTGGCACAAGCAATTACATATTTTCGAAGTTCCATTTTATTACATTGAATATGGAATGGCACAATTAGGAGCAATAGCTGTTTGGAGAAATTACCTTACAAATCCTGAAGCTGCTTTAGATGGTTATGAAGCCGCATTAAAATTGGGTTATACACAGCCAATCGGGGAAATTTATGAAGCTGCAGGTATCAAATTTGATTTTTCTCAGGAATATGTTTGTGAATTGGTAAACTTTGTCCGAAAAGAACTAAATTTAATCAATTAATTATTGTTGAATGATTAAGCCACCTGTTTCTGGATCTTACGCTCCGTATTACGAAACCTATATCAAAAGACTAGTAGGGACTGACGCTATAAAATTATTAGAGTCATCGTTGCTTGATTTCAAATTTTTACTTTCTGAAGTTTCTGATGAAAAAGAAAACTTTCGCTATGAAGCAGGCAAGTGGTCTGTGAAAGAAGTTGTGGGTCATGTCATAGATACAGAAAGAATTATGTGTAGTCGTGCTTTATGTATTGCGCGTGGTGAAAAAAAAGCACTAGCTGGATTTAATGAAGTTGAATATGTTTCAATGGCACAATTTGATAATCGTACGCTTTACGATTTAAGTCACGAATTTGGTTTTGTTCGTGCCGCTACGATTTCACTTTTTAAATCATTAAGAGATGAGGATTTAGACAGGAGTGGAACGGCAGATAATAATTTAATAACGGCACGCTCCATACTTTTTATTATAGCTGGTCATCATTTGCACCATGTGGGAGTTTTGAAGGAGAGATATTTGTTTGATGTGTTGTAGGAAGCAGACCTCCCCTTTTTTTTCAAAGCCGACGATTTTATTTTTCAATCACAATTTTCTGTGATTGAAAAATTGCTTTTCCATCTTTCACCTGAAACAAATAAACACCTTCCGCAAGAAAAGAGAAATCTTGATTCCCTTGTGGAATTCTAATCTCGGATAAATGTTCGACTATTTGCCATAATTAATAGATGAAAAAATTCCGAAAAAAAATTGTGGAGTTTTTCCAGAGAAGGTGCTTACACAAACTCAGTTGGTTCATGTGTATAGTAAAATTAACAAAGTATTGAATGTATAAAAAAGTCAAATTAATCCTTCTGTTTTTTATCTGAGCGAAATTGTAAAGGCACTCGATATTCCATTGAAAGAATTACTTGAATTTAGGCCTACAGATTTTTTACGTCAATGAACTCTGCTTGTTAAACCGCCACAAAAATCCCGCGCTCGCTGCTGCAAGTCCGAGAATAAATCCAAACCAAACTCCCTGCACGCCTAAATTCATGACGGTGCAGAAATACCAACTTGCAGGTAATCCGATAATCCAATAAGCAAAAAATGCGATGAAGCCGGGGACAACAGTATCTTTTATTCCGCGTAAAGCTCCCTGAACTGTTACTTGTGCTCCATCGAATAATTGGAATGCAGCTGCGATGAATAATAGTGGCGCGGCGTATTTTAAGACTTCAGGATCATTATTAAAAAAGGATGTTAATTTGAAACGAAATACAATAAAAATTACTGCGGCAAGAAACATGAAAATCAATGCTAATATCATAGCACTAAATCCTGCTCGCCTCAAATCAATCTTGTTTTTCAATCCAAGGAAATGCCCAACACGAATTGTTGCAGCTGCACCAAGACCACTTGAAATCATATAAGTCATTGCCGCAAGCCCCATTGAAACGCGGTGTGCTGCAAGTTGTGATGTTCCAGGAATAAACAAAGTAGGAATGCTAAAAGAAGCCACTTCAAGAACAAACATTAGCGCAGACGGAATTCCAATTCGTAATTGTTCTTTAATTGGTTGCCAAGAAAAATTTTTAAAATGAAATCCTGCTCGGTAGTCTTTATAGCGTGGAGCATAAAATACATACATAAACATGGCTAGCGCCATGAAACATCGTGCAATAAAAGTGGCCCAGCAGGCACCCATGACTCCCATTGGAGCAAATCCCCAATTTCCGAAAACTAAAATCCAATTCAATAATATGTTTAAGACGTTTGCTCCAATGGTAATAAACATCGCCGCTTTTGTATCCGACATCCCTTCGGCAAATTGTTTGCATGTAAAAAATACGCTTAGTGGAATCATGGATAACATCACCACATTTAAAAAACGAACAGCAAGGTCTGTTACTTCAGTTGGGCGATCTAGTTGATGCAACAGCGGTGCAGTAAAAATTAATAAAACAAAAAGAAGAATTGAAATTGAAATATTTTGAATGAACGAATGTTTTAAATGTGAAATGATTTTGTCTTTTTTGTTTTGCGCATTTGCTTCTGCTACAATTGGTGTGAGTCCATAAGAAACACCGATCAACAAAACTAAAATCATAATATACAAGGCGCCCGCCAAACTCACAGCCGCTTGACCATAAGTTTTCTCGGGAAGTTGGCCAATGAAATAATTATCGGCAAGGTCAACTGCTATGTGACCTACGTTACTCAAGCAAACAGGAATGGCGAGTGATAGTGTTTGAAATATATGTTTGCGCCAGCTTAGATTTTGCATAAAAATATTGGGATACAAATATAAGGTCAGTAGTTTAGTGTAGGTGGCATAACAAACAAGAAATTAGTTTAATTTTTTTCTTTCAATTTTTTTTAAATTAATTTTATGTAAAATAGAGTTTATACCTAATAAGATGTTATTAAAATGGTTTTAAAATATCTCGCCCCTACGGGGCTTTGAAACAATTTAACTTTAGTTTTTCTATCAAGATCTCGTTCCTACGGGACTTAAATATGATCTTTATTAAACTTATTCCCATAGGGGCGACAAATAGATTTTGTTCTTAAATTTTATTCGATGTAAAGAAACCTTTTGCATACAGTTTAAATTTTCATTATTTTTGTAGTTATGCTTTAACTTTAGGGCAATGTGTTAGGATTATTAGAAAGCTGATTGATTGAACTCTATTAATTGAAATGAAAAAGATAAGTTTGGTATTGATTTTGGTGTTGCAGGCAAATTATTTTGTCGCACAATCGATTGTACCGCTACCACAATCTGTTTCTTCTGATCAATATGATGAGCTGAAAAAACAAGGTAAAGTTTCATCGGGTCTGTATTTTATGCGAGGCAACCAGCCCACACAAGCACTGAAATCAATTATTCAACCACCAATAACACCGCAAGCACCAGCAGCAAATTGTAATTGTATGTTAACAATTGATGCAACTTATCAGGTTGCACCATTTACCATTGGTGTTGCGCCCGATTACCGTAATGATGATGGATCGACACCTGTAATTAATCTGCCATTTAATTTTTGTTTTTATGGACAAACTCAGAACCAGGTTTACATAAATAATAACGGAAATATTTCTTTTGGATCGCCCTACGGAACATTTAGCTCAGCAACTTTCCCTTCTGCACTTTACACAATGATTGCCCCATTTTGGGCGGATATTGATACGCGAAACTTATTAAGCGGAATAGTGTATTACAAAATAACCCCATCAGCTATGATTATACGGTGGCAAACGGTAGGTTATTATGCACAGCACGCTGATAAATTAAATGATTTTCAGTTGATAATCTCAGATGGTATTGATCCAATACTTCCTGTAGGTAGCAATGTTGCTTTTTGTTATGGTGATATGCAATGGACAACTGGAGATGCGTCATTAGGTGTTAATGGTTTTGGAGGAGTTGCATCAACTGTAGGTGCAAATATGGGAGATGGAATAAATTACATTCAAATTGGAACTTTTGATGCACCTGGCTTAATTTACAATGGTCCATTTGGATTGCCAAGCGGAATTTCTTGGTTGGATAACAAACAGTTTTTTCTTGATGTCTGTTCTACTGGCGGTGGTGGTAATCTTCCTCCAATTATGAATGCATCGCTGGTTTGTGATACGCTTACGATTTGTGTTGGCGATACGCTCCCAATTATTGCGCAATTTCTTTCACCAGAAAATAATCAAACTACCACCATAACTGGAATTGCTAGTGGTACAGGTTTGACCGCTCTTTCAAGTGTTCCTGGAAATCCTGGGATATATAATGGGATTTTTGTTGGACAATCTAGTAACGTAGGATTAAATTCAATTTTACTTGCTGGAACAGATAACGGTGTTCCTGCGCAAACCACCACAGGTAACATTATTATAATTGTTATTCCTGGCCCCACGGCGAATTTTACATCAATAGGAATATGTCCTGGTGCGGGCATGCCCTTTACAAATACTTCAACTTCTCCGAATGGTCCTCTCGTGTCTTATCATTGGAATTTCGGAATAACATCATTGACGAATGACACATCCAACGTAAATAATCCATTTTATGTTTACAATACATCAGGAATTTATCAAGTAAGTTTACTTGTTGTGGATTCAATAGGATGTAAGGATACTGTACAACAAAATGTTACTGTTTATAATTTACCACAAGTGCAATTTTCAGCTGCACCATTTATAGGTTGTGCACCATTGTGTGTAAACTTTCAGGATTTATCAACGGTGCAAAATAGTTCCCCAGCACAATGGCTATGGCAATTTGGAGATGGATCTACGGACACTTTACAAAATCCTACTTATTGCTATCCTTTGAATGGAATTTATACGGTGGTGCTAACAACAATTTCAGCACAAGGATGTTTGTTTACCGACTCCATTCAAAATTACATTAATGTAATTCCGGGTCCGCAGGCGGCATTTACTTTAAGTCCGCAGCCAGTAACTATTGCCGATGCAACAATTTATTTTCAAGATGCATCTGTACCACTTCCGTTTGCTTGGAACTGGGATTTTGGTGTCGTTGGAGGAACGTCAACTCTTCAAAATCCAATTTTTGTTTATCCAGACACTGGTTTTTTCACGGTTATGTTAATTGTATCCAATGCAAATGGCAGTTGTCCTGATACGGCTTATGCAACATTAGCTGTCTCTCCTGAATTATTGATTTGGATTCCTAATGCATTTACTCCAAATGACGATTTGAAAAATGATATTTTCTTGCCAGTATTTAGCGATCCGTCATACATACAATATTATGATTTTAAAATTTTCGATAGGTGGGGCAATTTAATTTTTGACACCAAAAATCCGTTGCTTGGATGGGATGGGTCGCTGAATGGTGTTGATGTACAGATAGACTCCTACGTTTTTAGAATTTTGGTTAGGGGAACAGATGGCCTAGATCATAAGTATTTTGGCCATGTTAATTTGATTAAATAAATTTTGGTGTTGAATTTGTGTGAATTCTAAATTGTTTTCTTTGGTTTTTTTACCAAGTTTTCGTCCCTACGGGACTTAGATATGGTCTTTATTAAGAATAGTCCCAGAGGGACGAAATCTTGGTAGAAAACAACATCCACCACGTATTGGAAGCCCCGTAGGGGCGAGATATAGATTTTGTTTTATTAATTTTTTTTTGGTGTAAATTCTAATTATTAGAATTTAATTTTCAACATCACCTTTGCTTCCGTCTTGGTATTTTTATTTATTTCTGTTAGACCACCTTCACTAATAATATTTTGATTGTAGTAGAACGTTTGTGAAATTCGGAAATAGATTTCCATTGTTCTAGTAATATCGTAATTCATTAAAAAATACACTCTCGATCCTTTGTAATAGTAGGCTGGCACAGAAAAGGAATTAGGCATATCGTTTTCAAAAGCGTAGATAGCGGAGTTGTAGGTGTCGGTTTGGAATAATGCGTAACGACCAGAAAAAGAAAAGGGAGAACTGAGTTTTTTAAATGTAATTTCCTGCCAGATTACAAAACCATTTTCAGATTTTGAATTTGTTTTTTGATACTGTGAATATTCGATTCGGTTGCGCAATCGAATAGATGGGCCTACAGGGTATTGAATGTTGAATCGGTAATTATCCTGTGTAGTTGGAATAATGTAATCAATGGCTACATCGTCATCACTTGCATTTGTAAATCGTTCGCGGTGTCGGTACCGGAAATACATATCTGTTTTTTTATCAGGGGTATAATTTAATTGAACTAAAAAATCGGTTCCGTATGTAGGAGCATTGATTTGATATTTGAGCCAAGGATAAAAAGAGTGATCGAGGTAGGAGCTTAGGGTCATTTTTTTCATCGGTTTTGTAAGTACCCCAAAATAAACTCCTCTTTCATTAGCAATTGTTGTTCCTTGCGAAAAAATTGTTCCGTATAGGTTGTGAAAATCGAGACCGAGCATACGAGTATGTACCGTAAATGCAAGGCGAGGATCGAGACTGATGAGTGCCCCGTGTACCATTGCAATTCCCCCGTTTGCACTTCGAGCTATTTCGCCAAAAAAATGAAAGTTGTGAAAGCTCCAATCGTAGTCGGCGCCGAACACTGAATTTTGTTTTGCTGAAAATTCAAATTGATTGTATAGCGAAAGGTTGCGTTTTAGCAAGGCATCGTATTCGCTGTGCATGCCAGTAATTCCTACTTGTAGTTTTTTGCCCTTGTAGGAAACATTACCTCCATAAATAATTTCTGTAATGGACTTTCTGTTTTCTAATTCGGAAGGTGTGGAATGTAGCCCGCCAGCATCTAAACTACTGAACTCAATAATTTCAATATTATTTCCACCGGTGGTGTCGGAGACAGAAATATTAGCATCTCTTTTTTTGTCGGAGACAAATGCAGTAGCTTCAATTTTTCCAAATTGAAGTGTTGTGGCTGCTCCCCGCAGAAATTTATTTTCATCAACGGAGGTGTAAGGCCGTATGCCCATTCCGTTTCGTTTGGTGTTGAGTGTAGCTCCGCTCAATCCAAAAGCATAACCTGTCCAACCTACGAGGCCTTGACCAAAACTGATTTGGTAATCGCCAAGAACGGCAGCTTTAACAACTCCAATGTTTCGTACGCTAAGGTGTGCAGAATAAAAATCGAACCCGTTTTTTTGACTCCCTTTAAAAAATTCCTCTCCTGCATCTTTATCGGCAGTAAGTCCAGCACTAACGAAATTACCATACGTAAATCGGTAGCGGGCATAAATGTGGTCGGGCGATCCGAGGTATCTGGAATTTGGACTTTGCGCTAGTGCAGCACTATCAATGGGGCTGTAACCTGCTTGCTTTTCGAGAATTCGTTGATCGCGGATTAGGATTTCATTTTTTCCATATTTCAACATTTCTTTAAGGTTAAAATGCCCTGTGCTGGAAAAATCTAAAATTTTTATGAAGGGTAATATTTTGTTTATGGTGGCAAGGTCAAACCCTTCAACGGCTTGCAACTCGTAAATGCTAATTAATGTTCCAAAATGGATGCGATGTGCAAGTAGGTTATCTATTTGAATTTCGCTTAGTATTAATAAGTCATATAATTCTTCGCGAGTGGCGTTATTTAAATTTAGGGGATGATCCTGGTAATATTTTAGATTTTCGACAAGTGTGGTTAGGTCAGCATTTTCTGTTTGTGTATTTTCAGAAAGATCTTCTATTTGTTGTTGTAAAGGATCTTCTATTTGGGAGGAGTCTGTTTTGAATTTATGAAATATTTTTATTTGTGCAGAAATAGTGAGGGGAAGAAATAAAGCAAGGCAAATTAAAATTACAAGTTGTTTAGTGATTGTGTTTTTTTTTGCGTGAGGGATAGCAGCATAAAGCGTGCAGTCGCTTTGACGCGATGAACTTGACGCGCATAGCCCGACCCAGCGGGGCACGCCCGAATAGTTAAAATAATTATTTATTGATACTTTGTTTCTCAATTTTTAATTTAAAATTCTATTAATTAATTCCGTATTGTAGGCCAATAGCAGGCGAAAATCCAAGTTGTGAATGAAAGGATGTCGAAATGTCAAGCCGTAGTTTTTTGTTTACGATTCCAAAACCAAAGGCCATAAGACTAGGATTTGCAGCAGCGCCAACTCTTAAATAAAAGTTTGGAGTTGGTCGGTATTCAATTCCACCACGGATAGTTGGATTGAAGTCAACATCTTTTTCTGCTTCAACGGTTAGGAATACTTGTTTAGAAAAGTTATAGAGTGCTCCTAAGCGCATAATGGTAGGAAGGCGTTCGTCAAGGTTTCCGCTTAGTTTACTTCGGGTTGGATTAAATAAATGAAAACCAATGACAAGATTTTTTACAGGAATTGCTATGAGTCCAAATTCTCCACAAACTGTTGCTGCTGTTCCATAGTTTTCTCCAATGAAAGTATTGAGGTAATTTAGTTGTACGGATGCTGCAAATTTTGGTCCGAAGGTTTTAGCATAGCTGATACCGAATTTATTTTCGGAATATAATTTGCCAAGTCCCATTGCATTTACTTCCACACCAAATACGCCATTTTTAATTGGCATAGCAGCAGCAAATGCTTTCATGCCTAGGTTATCCACCAGAAAACGATTTTCGTAAAAAATGCCTGCTTGAAAATCTTTTATAAATGCAAGACCTGCTTGGTTGTTGTGTGCATTCCAAAGATCTCCTGTAAATGCAGTTCCACAACCGGCAGTTGCCATTGAACGTGCTCCTAACGGTGTATTATCACCAGCATTTGCACTGCAGCAGAGTAGGACAAAAAGGGGTAGAAATAGTTTTTTCATTCGACGCTAAAAGTAGTAGGGAAGATTCGAAATAGCAAGGAAAAACCAAAGAGTTAATATACCTATTCGAAGGTCAATGTTTGCGCCTACCCAATTTCAACAATTTTACTTAATTTTGTGGACTAATTTTAGGAATTATGCAAGCAAAGGTAAGTATCATAATGGGAAGCACTTCTGACATGCCCGTCATGCAGGAAGCAGCAAAAATTCTTGATCAGTTTCAAATTCCTTTTGAAATAAATGCGCTGTCAGCACATCGAGTTCCTGAGCAGGTAATGGAATTTGCCAAAGGGGCACACAAGCGAGGCATTCGAGTGATAATTGCCGGTGCCGGTGGTGCAGCACATTTGCCGGGTGTGGTTGCAGCATTGACACCTGTTCCAGTAGTTGGAGTTCCATGTCGATCTACTATTTCGCTAGATGGTTGGGATTCACTTTTATCAATTGTACAAATGCCCCCCGGAATTCCAGTTGCAACAGTTGGAGTAGATGGCGGACAAAATGCTGGAATTCTTGCCGTTCAAATTTTAGCAGCAGGTGACGATGTTTTACTTGAAGAAATTTTAAAGTTCAAAGAAAACCTGAAAACAAAAATTTTGAAGGCGAACGATGATTTGAAAGCGTTCCCATTTAAATTTAGAGTTGGATAATTCTCAATCCCTTCCCTATTGCATTTTCATAGCTGCTAGAATTACCAATGTTTCTTCCAACATTTGATCTGTAAAATCCAAATGGGTAACAAAACGAATAGCTTGTTTGCCGAAGCCAACTGCTTTAACTCCATTTGTTGCCAGTTGTGTTATAAATTTTTCAGAAGAAATTTTATCGTTTAGGTTAAAGATAATAATGTTGGAATCTACTTCGAGCACATTTGCAATGTAGGGAAGCTTACACATTGCCTCTCCAATTATTTTTGCCCGTGCATGGTCTTCTTTCAATCGTAAAACGTGATTATCTAGGGCATAAATTCCAGCTGCAGCAAAATAGCCTGCTTGTCGCATTCCTCCACCCAACACTTTTCGTACGCGACGAGCATGAGCAATAAATTCTTTAGAGCCCAGCAGCACGGAACCAGCAGGAGCTCCTAATCCTTTCGAAAGACAAACCGATATGGAATCGAAGAGCATTCCTACTTCTTTGGTTGTATATTTTCCTTCTGTTATTGCATTAAAAATACGTGCACCATCTAAATGATAACGTAATTTATTTTCCTTACAAACATCTCCTATGGATTTCATATTCTCCAGCGAATAATAACTACCGCCCGCGCGATTGCAAGTGTTTTCAATACTTACCAAACTCGTGCGCGTCAGCCAATCGAAATTTGGATTTATATTTTCTTTTACTTGCGCTGCATTTATTCTTCCACGATCACCCACAATTAATTTTGCTTGAACTCCGGAGTTAAAAGCAATTCCACCACCTTCGTAATTATATATATGTGAACTTGCATCGCACAATACTTCGTCGCCGGGTTGCGTATGCACTTTTATAGCAATTTGGTTTGTCATCGTTCCCGATGGACAATACAATCCCGCCTCCTGTCCGAATAATGTGGCTACTTTTTCCTGTAATGCGAGTACTGTTGGATCTTCATTAAAAACATCGTCGCCAACTTGCGTCTTGAACATAGCGTCCAACATGTTCGGAGTTGGTTTTGTTACCGTATCACTTCGGAGGTCAATCATGTTATTGTATTTTATGAAATGTCAACATTATTATAAAACGCTAAATTAGTCAATACAAACCGTTAGCATACTAAAACATTTGTGGGTATTTGTAGCTAGCTTTTAGCACGCTGTTGGATTTAAAAATAAATGTAATAAAATCAATATGAAAATATTAAGCGAGAATTAAATCAGCATTTAAAATTTGATTGATTGGTTAGTTGCAATTTAATTAATTACAATTTTATTCAACATAATTGATACCTTCGATTTATGAAAATAAACGATTTAAATTTCAACGTTTGGGCAGTTGCCTGCTTACTAATTATTACTTTTTGCACAACTGTTAACGCACAAGATAATGCTACTGTAACAATTGGTGGCCAAACTTGGTGTGCCAAAAATTTGGATGTTACAACCTATAGCAATGGAGACGTCATACCACAGGTAGTGGATCCAACGAAGTGGGCTAGTTTGAAAACAGGTGCTTGGTGTTATTATGAAAACAAAACAGTAAATGGAACTACTTATGGCAAGTTGTATAATTGGTATGCGGTACATGATAAGAGAGGTTTAGCTCCGAAGGGATTTCATATTCCGGCTGATGCAGAGTGGAAAACACTAATAGTTTTTTTGGGGAGTGCTGATGCTGGTAAGAAAATGAAAAGTAAGAGTGGTTGGAAAGCGAATTGTAATGGGACTAATGAAAGTGGTTTTAATGGTCTTCCGGGTGGTTATCGCAATGGTGATGGGGTATTCACACTTATGGGTAGTTTTGGCGATTGGTGGAGTACGACAGAATATAGACCTCTCTTTGGCTGGTCATATAGTTTGGACTGTAGCGGTAGTAATTTGGGTAGGGCAGTAAATTATAAGTTAGATGGGCTCTCTGTACGTTGCTTACTCGATTGATTTTTTTATTGGGTATATTTTTTATTAAGTCTCGCATAATTAATTTCCTAGTAATTTCCAGATTTTTTTTTTGTATATTTGAAAAACACATTAGCAAGTTTTGGGTTTTTTGATGAATATAAATTTAAAAAAACAGCATGGAATTAACTCGCGTATTTGATCTTCTAGAAAATTACAGTACAAACTTTGGCGATAAGCAGGATGCTTTAGCGGGAAAAGTTAATGGGGAATGGGTTAAGTGGAGCTTTGAAAAATTTAAATCTCACGCTCACTTGCTAGCATCAGGATTAATAGCTGAGGGTATTGTGCCTGGCGACCGTGTTGCTATACTTTCAAATAATCGTCCAGAGTGGAATGTTGTCGATTTTGCTTCTCAACTTTCTGGAGCCATATCAGTTCCTGTTTACCCTACTATTTCGGTTGGCGAGCTTGCGTTTATTTTAACCGATTCAGAGTCTAAGATTGTCTTTGTCTCTTCCAATGAAATTTATTTGAAAACACTTTTGGCAATAAAGGATTTTGCAATAAAACCAAAAGTGTATGTATTTGAGCATGTAGCGGATGCCAAAAATTGGGAAGAATTAATTGCAGTAGGGACTTCTAATAATCATTCAGATAAAATTTCTGCTGTTAAACAAAATACAAGTCCAGATGATGTATTTACAATACTGTATACTTCAGGAACTACTGGCACACCCAAAGGGGTGATGTTGATGCATAAAAACTTAGTGAGTAATTTTACTGCAATAAGTGGGCTTTGCCCTGTTGATCACACTCACCTAGCGTTAAGTTTTCTTCCGCTAAATCACGTATATGAGCGTATGATTTCCTTTCTTTATCTCTATCGTGGTCTATCTATTTATTATGCAGAAAGTTTAGAAACGATTGGTGCCAATATACTTGAACTAAAACCTCATATATTTTCTTGTGTGCCATCACTTTTACAAAAGGTTTACAATCGAATAACTGCAAAAGGTGCAGATTTAACAGGCGTAAAAAGAAAATTATTTTTCTGGTCATTGCGAGTAGCAGAAAAATTTGATGTTGGTCCAAATGCGCCCGGCTTATTTTATAAAATAAAACTTGGAATTGCATCTAAATTAATTTTCAGCAAATGGCGCGAAGCGTTAGGTGGAAATGTACGCTGCATGGTTTCGGGTGGCGCTGCCCTTGACCAACGACTTGCCAGAATTTTTTGGGCTGCAGGTATTCCCGTAATTGAAGGATATGGCTTAACAGAAACTTCTCCAGTAATTGCGGTAAGTACTTTTGATCCAAATGGTTTGCGTTTCGGAACTGTTGGGCCATTGATAAAAGATGTAGAAGTAAAAATAGCAGAGGATGGAGAAATTCTTTTTAAAGGTCCTAACCTTATGAAAGGATACTATAAACGTCCAGAAGACACTGCTGAAGTAATTGACTCGAGTGGATGGTTTCATACCGGAGATATTGGTGAGTTTATTGAAAACCGTTTCTTAAAAATTACAGATCGTAAAAAAGAAATTTTTAAAACTACCGGTGGAAAGTACATTGCTCCACAGCGTATTGAAAATCTTTTAAAAAGTTCTCGATTCATTGAACAATCAATTACTGTTGGCGACAATAGAAAATTCCCTACTGCATTAATTGTACCCGCATTTGTATTTGTCCGCGATTGGGCAAAACGCAAAGGAATTGAGTTGGGGACGACCAATGAGGAATTGATTGAAAATCCTGAAGTAATGAAGCGAATCAATGTTACAATCTCTAAGCTAAATACGACTTTGGCTCAATATGAAAAAATTAAGAAAATAACTTTGCTTCCTAAACTTTGGACGATTGAATCTGGTGAACTTACTCCAAAATTAAGTTTGAAACGGAGAGTTATTCTCACGGCTAATCAAGAATTGATTGAAAAGATGTATGGTGAATAATTGTTAGTTGGTTTTCTCCAACAATTCTAAAAACTTAGAGTTTGTTTTAAGGGAATTAAAATTGGCATCATTGTTCAAGCGGCTTTGATCTTTGAAACCTAGTTCAATTGCTTTTTCAAGTAAGGCAATAGCATTCTCTTTTAATCCAACTTTCAAATACAAGGTTGATTTCATATATGCCCATTCACAGTTAGTTGGATCAACAATTGAATAAACGGTAATGAACTTTTCTGCAGCCATGGTGTTATTTGTTTTCAATGCTTGGTTTGCATAGGAGTAGCACATTAAACTCACATACCCTCGCAAACGTTGTCGCATAAATAGATCGGCACCTGCTTTTGGTGATTCAAAATAGTGGGACTCATTGTTTTTCCACCAACTTGAGTCTTGTGACAGGACAGCATTACCCAATTCCTGTTGTAATTTATTTTCCTCCGTTTCTGCATTTAGCCAAGCTGCTACATCTGTATTGAAACAAGTTGCGTTTCGGAGTCGATCTAGTCGGTTTATTAATTTTTCTGCTTCCTTAAATTCGCGCGTGTATTTTATTCCAATTTCCAAGTAAGACGAGACAACGAGGCAACTTATTTCCTGCATAGTATCTGCTTGGCGCATGATGTTTTCTGAAAGTGCTTTTGCCATTATTGTATCGCTGAAAGTTTTTACTATAGTAGGGTGATGTATTGTTGCTAGTAACATGGCGTCTTCCATCAAATCTGTTGGAGCCCATTCATGTGCACCATTAAATACTAATAATTCATTCACGAAATCATTCGTTTGTGGATGGCTATTGAATTTTTTCAGTTCCAAATAATTCATATCACCAAGGCCCGCAAGCCCGATCACTATTTTGTCTTTTATTTGCGACTGGGGTGCGGCAGAATTACAAATGATTCCTTTTATTGAATTATTTGCTTTGGCTATGTTCGCAGCAACTCGTGCTCCACCAGAAAACCCACAAAGTGTAATGTTATTTTCATCGACAGCTACCTTATTTATTAATTCTTCGATTAAGGCATTTCCAATGTTCAGGGTTTGTTCTACCAACATTCCATTTTTTGAGGAATTGGAACCCACAAAAATAAAGCCCCACTTTTCTGCTATCGATTTGTATTTTTCTATTGGTAAGTAGCCACTTCCATGTGCGTCAAAAAAAATGAATGTTGTGTATTTCTTTGTGGAATCATAGCTCGTTGGCAGGTAAATACAATATGAATTGGTGTTGTCATTTGATACAACGGCACGACTTACGATCCCTTTTTTTATTGGTTCCATTTGCACTGTATCGGTTGCTAACGTTGCTCCCTCTTTTTTTTCTGCATTAGGGTTGGAGCATCCGAAGAATGGAAATAATAAGGTGAAAAAATAAATTATTTTCATTTTACAAAGTTAGATTTTTGTTATCTTCGGACATCATTTTAAGTATGAAATTTTATATTTTTCCCGTATTAATTTATTTTGTTTTAGCAGGAGCTAGTTGTGAAAGCGCATTGCCTGATGCAAGCAAAATTATATTTAATTGGAAGGTTGACTCCAGCAATTTTGACTTTGCAAAATATGTAAATCCAATGATTGGCACCGATGGTCATGGCCACACATTTCCAGGAGCTACAGCTCCTTTTGGTATGGTTCAATTAAGTCCAGATACCCGCGTAGATGGGAGTTGGGACGGTTGCTCAGGTTATCATTATTCAGATGATACCATTTATGGTTTTTCTCATACTCATTTAAGTGGCACTGGTTGTAGCGATTATGGCGATATCTTGTTTATGCCCGGAACTGGAAAAATTAATTTTTCGAATGGAACGCAAACTACTGTTGGTTACCGGTCACACTTTTCACATCAAAATGAAATTGCTAAAGCAGGATATTATTCGGTGGTGCTTGATAATTCACTTACTAAAGTGGAACTCACTGCTTCCCCTCGTGTGGGTATGCATCGTTATAGTTTTAATTCAGAAAGTGAAAATTGGATACTACTTGACCTTACACATCGAGATGAAGTGCTGGATTCAAAGTTTAAATTGGTTAATGACCATACTATTGAGGGTTATCGTTTTTCTAAAGCTTGGGCTGCTGATCAAAGAGTATATTTTTATGCTGAGTTTTCGGAGCCATTTGAATCTGTGCCTATGGAAAAAATGAACTCCGATTCAACTGTTGGGAAAAATGTGAAGTGTGCTTTTAAGTTTAAAAATATAAAACAAGTTATTTTGAAGGTTGCTATTTCGGCGGTGAGTACTGCAAATGCGAAATTGAATATGCAAACAGAAATTCCGAATTTTGAGTTTGACGCAGTTCATCAAAAAGTACTGCGGCAGTGGAATAATGAGTTAGGAAAAATTGAGGTGAAAACTACTGACGAAAACAAGAAAAATATATTTTATACTGCTTTGTACCATTGTTTTATTGCTCCTAATTTATATTGTGATGTAAATGGAGAGTTTCGTGGTCGCGATAATAAAATACATGTGGACACGCTTTACGAACAGTATACCGTTTTCTCACTTTGGGATACTTATCGTGCGCTTCATCCATTATTTACAATTATTCAGCCACAAAGAGATCAAGACTTTGTACGCACGTTTATTAAACAATATGAGGAAGGCTTTAAGCTTCCTGTCTGGGAGCTTTCTGCCAATGAAACAAATTGTATGATTGGTTATCATGCGGTTCCAGTTATTGTAGATGCATGGATGAAGGGCTTAGTTAAATTTGATACAGCAACTGCTTACGAAGCAATGAAGGCAAGTGCAATGCAGCAAACAAACGGGTTGGATACTTATCATAAATTTGGTTTTGTAGCTGCTGAGCGAGAGGGAGAATCTGTTTCTAAAACATTAGAATATGCGTATGATGATTGGTGCATTGCACTTGCAGCCCAGCGTATGCATCGCGACGATGACTATAACTATTTTCTTCATCGTTCTCATTCCTGGCGGAACTTATATGATTCAAAAACAGGTTTTTTTCGTCCACGATTAAACAATTCGTTTGTAGAACCATTTGATCCAAGCGAAGTAAATTTTCATTTGACTGAGGCAAATTCATGGCAATACTCATTAGCTGTACAGCATGATGTACCAGGATTAATAGCAGCGCATGGCGGAGATAAAAAGTTCATTCAATTTTTGGATGATTTATTTTCAGTTTCTTCGAAAACTTCAGGTAGAGAGCAGGCGGATATTACTGGTTTAATCGGTCAATATGCACAAGGTAATGAGCCAAGTCATCACATGGCCTATTTGTATAATTATACTTCGCAACCATGGAAGTCTCAAAAGATTGTATCTCAAATTTGTAATCAGCTTTATACTAATCAGCCGGATGGACTTTGTGGAAATGAAGATTGTGGTCAGATGAGTGCTTGGTATGTATTAAGTTCGATTGGTATTTATCAGGTTGCACCCGGGACAAATGATTTTCAAATTGGGTCACCTCAATTTCCAGAAGTTATTTTTCATTTAGAAAATGGAAATAAATTTAAATTGATTGCAAAAAACGTCAGCGCTACTAATAGCTATCTCGATACTGTAATGTATAAAAATAGTACTGCTTCGATTTTTAATACTATTTCTTTTGCTGAAATAAATAATGGAGGTGAATTAGTTTTGCCAATGTCCAACAATTTTTTTCATCAAATCCCTGATTTGACAAAAACACAATCGTCACCATGTTCATTTTTGATGGCTCCAAGAATTAAAAATACTTCTGGAAGAACATTTACAAGTAGCCGTTCGATACAATTAGGAACAGATTGTGAAAATGCCTTGATTCATTTTTGTCTCGATAATGGAACTTGGCAAGATTATTCAAAACCTTTCATCATAGATAAGCGAACAAAAATATATTCTTATGCTTCTTTACCTTCTGGTGAAAAAAGCGATACTTCCTTTGCTGAATTTTTCAAGGCACCGAATTATGGAAAGATTATCATTAAAAATAAATTTGCTAATCAATATGCTGCAGGTGGCAACCGCGCTTTAGTTGATGGAATTCGAGGCGGTGCTAGTTATAGGACTGGAGATTGGCAAGGGTATGAGGGGATAGATTTGGATGTTGTTATTGATCTCGGTGTTGTACAAAAAATCAAACGCATTGCAATTGGATTTTTACAGGATCAAAATTCTTGGATTTTTTTTCCAAAAGAAGTTACTTTTTATTCCTCGCTTGATGGAAAAGTATTTTCAGAAATGGCCACAGAAAAAAACAAGGTAACGCAGCATTCAACGACCACTTTATTGAATGATTTTATTACATCTTCTTCTAAAGATGCGCGTTACATAAAAGTACTTGCTAAAAACGCTGGTGTTTGTCCGGATTGGCACCCTGGCAGAGGAAATTTAAGTTGGATATTTGCTGATGAGTTAAGTATTGAATAGCACTATTTTAAAAATTTTAAAATTTGTTTTATGAATAGAAAAACATTTATTTCTCGATCTGCCATGTTTGCTGCATTTTCTGCAATTGGCAATGTTGCAATAGCTAGTACAAACAAAAAGAATAAAGGCAAGCATAATGTGAATAGTTCCAAAGGAGGCCCAGTGGTTATTTCGACTTGGGTTCATGGCATTCCTGCCAATGATGCGGCAATGAAAGTGCTCCTTTCAGGTGGTTCATTGGTAGATGCCGTAGAGCAAGGTGTGATGGTTGTGGAGTCAGATAAAAATAACACAAGTGTTGGGCTTGGTGGTTTTCCTGATCGAGAAGGAATTGTTACACTCGATGCATCTATTATGGATCAGAATGGTAATGCAGGTTCTGTTGCCTTTGTTCAGGGAATAGCACATCCAATTTCTATTGCACGTGCAGTAATGGAAAAAACTCCTCATGTAATGCTTGTTGGTTATGGAGCCGAATTATTTGCGAAATCATTAGGAATGGAACAATTACCAAATGTTTTAACAGATCAAACCAGTAAGGCCTGGCAGGAATGGTTAAAAGAAAAAAAGTACAAGCCAATTATCAATATTGAAAATCACGATACGATTGGATTGCTTGCGATGGATGCAAATGGTTTTGTTGCTGGTTGTTGTACAACAAGTGGACTTTCTTGGAAAATGCATGGAAGAGTAGGGGATTCGCCAGTGATTGGTGCGGGATTATTTGTTGACAGTGAAGTGGGTGGAGCAACCTGTACTGGCTTAGGTGAAACAGTTTTACGCACTTTGGCATCTCACCTTGCAGTTGAAAAAATGCGTGATGGGGCAACACCACAGGAAGCGTGTGAGCTAGCAATAAATAGAATTGTAAAAAAACATTCCAACTATAAAGATTTTCAAGTTGGGATTCTTGCAATAAATAAAGAGGGAGAACACGGTGCTTATGGATTGCAAAAAGGATTTAATTATGCACTTCATCAACATGGAGCAAATAAATTATTTGACGCAACTTCTTTTTTGAAATAGTAATTCGTTTTTTTTAATGTAATAATTGATAAATAGTAAAAAATAGTTAATACTTTTAATAATGAAAATAGACGTTTGCGCAGGTATTGATATTGGCGGAACGAATACTGAAATTGGTATCGTTGATAAAAACGGATTGGTAATATTTTCAGAAAGTATTTCAACACGCTCGTATAACAATCCTGAAAGTTTTGTGTTGGCAACTTCGAAAATTTTGTATGATGCAATTGAAAAAACCTATACTAATTTAATTGGAATTGGTATTGGTGCTCCAAGTGCAAATTATTATTCAGGAAGCATTGAGTTTGCTCCGAATATGCCATGGGAGGGAATTATTCCGCTAGCAAAATTATTCAAAAGTGAAATGGATGTTAAGTGTACACTTACCAACGATGCGAATGCAGCGGCCTTAGGTGAGTTGCTTTTTGGTGAAGCAAAACAACTATTGGATTTTGTTGTAGTGACACTTGGAACTGGATTAGGAAGTGGTTTTGTGGTGAATGGCGAGGTGTTGTATGGTCATGATGGTTTTGCAGGCGAGTTGGGACACATTATTATCGAAAATAACGGCAGACTTTGTGGTTGTGGCCGACGAGGATGTCTGGAAACATATGTTTCTGCAACGGGAATCGTAACTACTGCCAAAGAATGGCTGTTAGATTCAGCAGTCACAACATCGTTAAGAAATTTTTCTATTGATGAAATTTCAAGTTTAACAGTTGCTGATGCTGCTCTGAATGGAGATGCTTTTGCAATTCAAATTATTGATTATACAGCCGAAAAACTAGGTTTTGCTTTGGCGAATATGGTAGCAATAACAAGTCCATCACATATTTTTCTGTATGGTGGGCTTGCAAAATCGGGGACTGTTTTATTAAATCCTGTAAAGCAGTACTTTGATAAATTTATTCTACGAAATTATAAGGGAAAAGTAGAGTTGAAACTATCTAGTTTGACCAATCAAGTCGCAGTTCTTGGTGCCGCCGCTTTGGCTTGGAAGGAAGCCACACGCTAATAGCAAGTAATTATTGTTAAATGAGACAGCCAGTATAACATCTTTCGTTTTTTATAATTAAATTTGTTCAGTAACTAAATGGTATTTAAAAAAATAAAAAAATGAAAAATATAATTTTCACATTAGTAACAGGTGTTTTTTTAAGTGTTGCCTCCTCAGCGCAAACTGCTGTCAATTTTAATTGTAATGACTGCATGGGAACAAATCATGATTTGTTTACCGAATTAGATGCAGGCAATGTAATTGTGCTTACATGGGTAATGCCTTGCGGTTCCTGCATTAATGTTGCATCGACTGTAGCGAATACAGTGCAGGGTTATGCTACTACAAATCCTGGAATTGTAAAATATTATTTGGTAGACGATTATGCTAATTCTAGCTGTGTCACATTGAGTAATTGGGCTTCTACTAACAGTATCAATGTTGATGCTAAATTTTCCAATTCCTCCATTAGAATGAGCGATTACGGTTCGGCAGATATGCAGAAAACGATAGTGTTAGGAGGATCAAGCCATTCTGTTTTTTACAATGTGCTAGGAACTGTTGCTGTACCCGCTTTGCAAGCTGCCATTAATAGTGCTATGGCTACAGGGATTACTGAAAATAAAAAAAATATTTCAGCTGTAAGTCTCTTTCCAAATCCTGTTAAAGGAAATCGAATTTCATTGAATTATTCTTTGACTCAAAATTCAAATGTTTCAGTTGAAATTTATAATATGTTGGGCGCGCAAGTGAAATTTATTTCTTGTCCTAACATGTCCGTTGGTAAAAACGAGTTGAATGTCGATTTAAGTGATTTTTTGAATGGACTTTATTTTGTTCGTTTGCATTCTGGAGCATCGATTCAAACTGTTAAATTTTGTGTGGCAAATTAATTTTTTTCACTGGCTGTAATCGTTTATTTTTTTTAATTTATGCGATTAATAATTTCAATTACCTTTTTTTATTTTTTGTCTGGAGAAATAAATTCACAGGGTTGTTGTTCGGGAGGAAGTGGAAGTCCTATTGCTTGTGGAAGTTCTCAAGGTGTGTTGCAGGTGGCATCTCAATTTCAAATTACAGTTGGTGCTTCATTTCGATTTTACACATACAAAACAGGACTATTTAACGGCAATCAAGTTTCGGCCACTTACGTCTGTCCAATGCACCCTGAAGAAACTTCTACTGGTCGATCAAAATGTAAAAAATGTGGTATGTACTTAGAAAAAATTAAATAATGAATTGTTCTTATTTTATCTAATCCTATTTTAAAACTAAATTAGTATGAAAAAAATTATTTTTGCTTCTGTACTTGCAATTGCATTCCTCGCATCATGTGGAGGCGACGCATCAAAATCAACTACTGATAGTGTCGCGGTTACTGCAGCCGGTAGCGGAGATGTTGCTGCTGTAAAATACCAATGTCCAATGAAATGTGAAGGTGAAAAAACATACGCTGCTACAGGAACTTGTCCTATGTGTAAAATGGATTTGAAAGAAGTCAAGTAGGGTGTGATTCCCCAAAATTTTTATTAAAAAAGCTCTTATCATTTTTGAATAAGAGCTTTTTTAATAAAATGAACAAAATTATTTTGGACTTGAAATTTCAGACTTGATTTGTGATTTTTTAGAGACAGCTTTGCTACGGGTTGGCCTAACACCAGTTGGAACATTGCTTTTTTTCTTATTGCTTCTAGCTGTTTTTGATGTTTTTGTATCTCCTTTGGATTGTTCTTTACTTGGAGTCGTTATGGTGCCTTCGGATGTTTTTTTAGTTTGGCCTTTGGTTTGACTTTGTGCCGATACTCCAGCCACCAATAGCGTGCTTATTACGATAATAAATCCTATTTTTTTCATGTGAATTGTTTTTGTTTAATTTAGTATTTCAATTTTTATGCCAAAATTAATTTTACCAATCTATTTTTAATATAATCCTTAAATTTAACATATAAATTTTGAAAAATTGGCTCAGTAAAACAGTTCTTCTACTTTCAGTAGTAAGCTTGTTCAATGATTTTGCTGGTGAATTACTTTATCCAATTCTTCCACTCTATTTATTAAGTATTGGTTATGGTGTTATTTGGATTGGTTTATTGGAAGGCATTGCCGAAGCGGTGGCTGGTTTGACAAAAGCTTGGTTTGGAGAATGGTCGGATAATAAAGGAATGCGATTGCCTTTTATTCGTATTGGCTATTTATTAAGTGCATTGAGTAAACCTTTACTTGCACTTTTTGCATTTGCTCCTTGGGTAATTTTAATGCGTACTACTGATCGAATTGGAAAAGGTGTTCGTAGCGGTGCGCGCGATGCTATGTTGGCTGACGAGGTAGGAGAGGAACATCGTGGTAAAGTTTTTGGATTTCATAGGTCGATGGATACTTTTGGGGCTGTAATTGGTCCTTCTCTTGCATTAATCTGGCTTGCATTTCATCAAGGAGAGGATTTTCATTCTTTATTTTTATTTTCTTTAATCCCAGGATTGTTATGTGTATTAATTCTTTTTTTTGTAAAAGAAAAAAAACGACAAGTAAAATCTAATAAATTACCGACTACTTCTTTTTTGTCTTTTACATATTGGAAGAAAGCTAGCCTTGACTTTAGAAAATTAGTTATAGGGATTGTTGGGTTTACTTTATTTAATAGTTCAGATATGTTTTTATTGCTACTTGTTAAAATAATTTTTAGTAAAGGAATTATTCTTGGATCATATGCAATCAATAGTGACATGTTGGTTGTTGCATTCTATGTATTCTATAATTTAGTTTATTCATTATTCTCATTTCCTGCAGGCATTTTGGCTGATAAATTTGGTTCAAAAAGAATGTTATTATTGGGTTATGCTTGTTTCGCTTTGGCATATGGTGGAATGGCCTGGGTTGCATTTACAAATGAACCAAATTTAATTTTTGTTATTTTTTGTTTTGCTATATACGGAGTTTATTCCGCCTGCACTGATGGGATTTCTAAAGCCTGGCTGAGTAATTTATGTGCAAATGAAGATAAAGGTGTTGCTTTAGGTCTTTATGCTGGACTTACAAGTTTGGCAACATTGATTGCGAGTGTCACAGCAGGCGTTTTGTGGTCGTTTAAAGGTCCTTCAATTGTTTTTTTATTGGGAGCCACTATGGCAGTTATTGTATTTTTTTACATAAATTTAGTGTGCAAATCACCACAAACAAAATTTGTAACCAATGAAAATAATTAAAATACTTTCATTTTTTTTAGTTTTTATAATTTCATCCTGCGGAAATTTTGAAAATAAAGTTGTTGTGGAGGAACTTATATCAAAAAGAGATTCTCTAAAAAGAGAACTTCAGGAAGGGCTAAAACCTTCTACCGACATCAAACAATTTAATTGGGTGTATAGCGCCTTTGCGCATGCTACTGTAACAGGGAATGAAAGTTTATTTAATGTATTTGTTCATCCAAAACGAGGGCTTTGGATTATTCACCAAGAGGGTGCAATGTTGAATTTTACAAAAGTTATGAATATTAGTGACTATAAAAATATGCAGGGTAAAGGATTATTACCTTTTGATCGAGATGCAATGAATGACGCACCAAAAAATGAAGCGTTACCGGTTATAGACTGTGATAGCAAAACCTTGTATTCTAAAGAAGGGTGCTTTTCTCAAATGAAAAATTATTTTGTAGAAGATAAGATTTGGAAAAATGCAGGATTAGATGCAGTTCTAGATAGAGAGGTAGCGGAATACGCAGTTACGATTACAAGAACAGTTGTCAATACTAAAAACTACAAATATTATTTTTCACTTATAGAAGGGTCATGGTATCTTACATTTATTGATATTCGCAGACCTTGTGCTGCTTGATGCTAATTGCTTTTAAGTTAAAAACAATAGTGCCCAGCTTCTAACATTTTAGCTGCAATTTTTCTTCGTGATTCTTTTACATTATACGGTTTTTCTTTTGTAAATCTTATTAGTCCCATTAGCATCATTCGTTGTTCGTCTTCTTCTGCAAAACTATTGATTGCATCTTTTCCCGATTTTAAAATTTTATCCGCAGCATTATATATTGTTATTCGCATCATATCCAATTGAACAGAACAAGCTTCTTCGCCGCGAATGGAAACTAATTTTTCAACACGTAATCGAATGGATTCAATTTACCACTATTTTATGTAAAGGTTTTCTTAATTGTACATTAAATAGCTGTAGTTTAATATATTTGGTAGGGTATTGTTATTTTTTAATTGGACATTATTATTTTTTTGTATTTTTGATCACACTCCTAATCGTTAAAAAAACACTCAAATGAAAATCAATATTAAATTCTTTATTTTTTTAGCTTTAAACATTTCTTTAATAATGTCATGTCAAAAGGCAGGTATCGATGGTAGCACCACTTTGGTTATTTTTCCACAGCATCATGGAGTTACAATACCTAACCATATTGGATATCTCGACTCTGTTTATGTAAAATTTGATGCAAAAGACCTTCCTTCTGACCCTACACATAATTACGATGCTGTTTTTGTTGGAGAGTATGGTGAGGATCATGTTCATTGTACTTCCTTGCATACTGGGAATTATTATTTATACGCAACAGCATGGGATTCGATTAACAATGAGCGTGTTTATGGAGGGCTGGCTGTTAAAATAAAATTCAGCGAACGTCAAGATGAAATTGATATCAATATTCCTGTAGTGGAATAATTGTTAGTTTAATTTGAAACAGGTATAAAATTTTTGAACGATTATTTCTTATTCTTTATCAACCAAATTACTAAAAGCGGAAAAAGTAATAGGTCGGTAAGTACAGCAATCAATATGGTGATGCTTACTAGTAATCCGAATAAAAATGTACTCTCAAATCCTGAAGTCATCAAAGTCATAAAGCCGGCAGCAAGAATTAATGAGGTAACCACAACGGCCTTTCCAGTAGAGAGGTAGGTTCGCTTTAAGGCATACAGCAGGCTTTTTCCTTTTAATAATTCCAGTTTCAACCTTCCTAAAAAGTGCACTGTATCGTCCGTTGCGATCCCAAATGCAATAGTGAAAATAATGGATGTGGAGGATTTTAATTCAATCCCTAATAAACCCATTAGTCCACCAATGAAAATTATTGGCAAGAGATTTGGTATTATGGCAATCAAAGCCATTTTCCACGATTTGTGAATAAGCGCAATAATTAAACCGACAATCAAAATGGAAAGGAGTAAGCCTTGTAAGGTGTTTGCAACGATGTACTCATTGTTTTTGTCTAGCATGACTGCTGCTCCAGTAAGTTGAATGTTTATGGCGCCCATCTCGGGTTCTGATGCTATAAATATTTTCAACTTTTTGTTTTGTTCACGAATAATTTTACTTCCTATGTCATGCATTTTTCCAGAAATACGAGCTTGCTTTCCGTCTGTCGTTAATAAATTTTTTAATTCTTTTCTTTTTCGAAATTGCGCTAATTGATCAGTCAAATCGGCAATACTTTCAGAATCTGCAGGCAGTGTATAGTAAGTTGGATTGCCATTATTGTTTGCTTTATTAATTTCTTTTAATATTGAAATAGGCGAAAGAATGAATCCTACTTTGTAATTATCTTTTAAATAAGTTTCAAGTTTATTCATTGCCTTTATTTCTTTTATTCCAAGCATTGTACTTGAAGTGTCGCTCGGTGTTGCTATTAATTCAAAAGGTCTTGCACCAGCAAAATGTTTTTCAAAGAAAATAAAGTCTTCTCGCATTTCGTCCTTTGTGGTCAACCCTTCAATCATGTAATTATTGATGTTGATTTTTCCGATTGCTACAAAACTTAGGATTACCATAACGATTGTCCCAAAACCAATTAACTTACCATTTTTGAGAACCCATGATAAGAGTTTTAATAATCGTTTATTCCAAAACTGTGACGATTTGTTTTCCAACTTTAAATTTGGTTGAGGAATTACATTTAACACAACAGGAACAATTGTGAAGGAAAGTATGAAGCCAATAAAAACACCAATTGATGTATATAACCCGAAGTCTCTTATTGGAAGAATATGTGAATTGAGTAATGATAGAAACCCTAATGAGGTAGTGAGCAGTGTTATCAAAGTTGCGAAACCCACATCTTTTATTGTTTTTAAAAGGGCATCGAAACGATTAGAATTTCCTTCACGTAATTCTTCTAAATACTTTGTTACAATATGTACAACATCTGACATTCCAACTACAAACATCATGGTGGGAAGCAAGACGGTCATTATATCAAGCGGTTTTCCAAGCGCGGTCATCAAAGCAAGTGTCCATATTATCGAAAGGATGACTACCATTAATGGTACCCACACTCCCCAGAACGATCGGAAAGAGATGTATAGAAATAGGACAATAAGTAAAAAAGAACAAATAAAGAAAATGAAAAATTCACCTGTAAGTCGATCTAAATAAGTTTTTTGTCCTTGTGCTTTACTTGCTGTTCTAAACTTATCAAAATTTGAATTAATCAATAATCTGTTAATAGTTGCAACAAGTTTATCAGAATTAATTTTATTAATACCCTGTGTTGTTTTTATAAATAAACTTATTGATTTGCCATCTTTGGAAAAAAAAGAACCTATTAATTCCTCGGACTGAAAGATGAGCGCTGAATCTGATTTATACCTTTCCGAATCATCAACGTGAATAAGTGGAGTTCGAATGGGACCAAATGCTGTTATGCTTGTGTTTTGTAATGTTGTAGGTGAAGTAACACTAATAATATCGGGTACTAATTTTAGTGAATCAGAGAGCAGCTCAATTTTTTCAAGAAAAGATTTTTGAAAAACGCCTTTCTTGTTTTCAACGGCGATTAATACAAATTCGTTGTCATATTCAAATGTATTTCGAAAATCTAAATAAACATCAAGGTCTGGATCATTGACAGGAAAAAAATTTTCAAAATCGTAATTGAATTTTATTTTTCTTAATTCGTAAATGGAGAATGCAGTAATTAACAGCACCAAGCCAAGGCTTAGGTTGCTGAGGACTTTAAAATGCTTTCGGACGAAATTCATGCCTTATAATTTCAGCTTGTAAGGTCGGAAAAATTAGCAGGATTTGTGTTAAAATAGAATTAAAGGAATAAAGAGGGTCAATCAATTATTTCAGCAGACAACAATTTTCACGCTTTTGGATAGAATAATGCATGAGTGTTAAATTTAATCAAATTTTCAAAAAAAATTGAGAATGTTAGGATATTTGTTTAAATTTCCGAACGTTAAAAAGACATAAAAATGAAAAAATTATTATTTCCAATCCTATTGTCCCTGTTTTCTATTCAAGCCAATTGTTTTGTAGTAGAAGTTCCCTTGGCAAAACGAGTTGCTGGTTCCTCACTTATTGTTGAGGGAAAGGTGATTAATAAATATTCATTTTGGAATACAAGTCATACGATGATTTATTCTTCTTATGAAATCGAACTCTATAAAATTTTTAAAGGCAAGCTTTCTGCGACTTCAATCGAAATAATTACTGAGGGTGGAACAGTTGGCTTAAGTAGAATAACCGTTGAACCTTCCTTGGAATTGGAAATTGGGGATTGGGGAATATTCACATGCGAGCCAATTATAAGAGCCAAAAATCTACCTGTTGCTTCAAAAGGAACACCAAGGTTTGAAGTTTACGCTTCTGTACAAGGCTTTGTTAAGTATAATTTGAACGCAACACAAGCTTCCGACATTTTTAGAACTTATTCTAATATTCAACAAGAAGTTTATAATGTTTGCGCTGCTCCTGGGAAAAAACAGTTCAAGGTTATAAACCCTTTAGACTTTCAAAATATAAATCGTGAAACAGAACAATTGTTTATTACTCCAGTTATCTCTAGTTTTTCTCCTGGTACAGTAACAGCAGGCACAGTAACTATTTTGACCATAAATGGTTCTAATTTTGGTGCTACACAAGGTAGCAGTTTTGTTAATTTCAAAAAATCAAACGATGGAGGAGCAAGCTATATTTCACCTCTTCCAACGGAATATATTTCTTGGTCCAATACTCAAATTCGAGTAGAGGTTCCTGCCAATGCTGGTACAGGTACAATACAGGTAGATAATGGACTAATAGGAACAAGTGCAGGGTCATTGATTATTTCGTATGCCCATTTAAATGTACAATATGATCCGGGTAGTGGAGTGGAAGCGTATGGCACAGATCATATTAATGATAATGCAGCGGGGGGCTACACCTGGCGAATGAATACCGGCTTTGCCGCTGATGTTTCTGCAAACGCTTCTTTTATGAATGCATTTAGCAGTTGGAGATGTAATACCGGAGTCAATTGGGTTATTGGTGCAACCACTGGGGTTAATGATGCATTATCTGATGCAACTAATGTAATTTGTTTTGATAATACTGCTCCATTATCGCCTGGAATTTTAGGAACTTGTTTTACCTATTGGTCCGGTTGTAGCTCTGGTCCAACAATTGTTTGGTATGTAAACGAATTGGATATTATTTTTGATGAAGGAAGTAATATTACTCCACTTACCTGGGAATATGGTCCTGCATTGCCTTCATTTAATGAATATGATTTTGAAACGGTTGCCGTACATGAATTAGGTCATGGGCATCAGCTAGGGCATGTAATTAATAATGGAGCAATCATGCATTATAGTATTAGTAATGGTTCTTCTAATCGATCATTGGGCGTCAATGACCTTGCCGGTGGTAATTATGTTCAGGCAAAAAGTGTAATAGCAAATATTTGTGGTCCAGGAGCAATGCAAAACTATTCTTGTGCCGTTGTACCTGTTGCAAATTTTTCAGCAACTCCTACCACGGTTTGTACAAACGCATCGGTATCCTTTACTGATTTGAGTACAAATACACCCACTTCATGGGCATGGACTTTTACAGGAGGCACCCCAAATTCTTCCAGTTCACAAAACCCAAGCATTAGTTATGCAGCAGCAGGCAGCTACAATGTTACACTCACTGCAACAAATTCCGCGGGCTCCGATCTTTTTACCGTCAATTCTTACATTACCGTTTTGGCAAGACCTTCAGTTGGAAATACTATAAGTCCGATAAGCGGAGCTGTGTGTGCTGGACAATCTGTAACTTTAACAGGTAGTGGAGCACAAAGTTATGCCTGGACTGGAGGTGTTACTAATGCAGTTTCTTTTACCCCTGTCAGTAGCAATACATATACAGTAACTGGTACAGCGGTCAATGGTTGTACAGGAACAAGTGTGGCTAGTATTACAGTAAATGCTTTACCATCACTAGTCATTGTTTCAAATCCAATTAATGGAATAGTTTGCTCAGGCTTGCAAGGAACCTTAACTGCAAGTGGTGCCAATTCTTACAGTTGGACTGGTGGAATTACGAACGCTATTCCATTTACCCCACTTAGTTCAACAACCTATACCGTTACGGGAACAGGGGTTAACGGATGTCAAGCAACTGCTACACGTCTAATTACTGTGCAAGTCTGTAATTACAATACCCAATTGTCACCTACCCTATGTAACAGTATTAATATAAATTATAGCCAGACTATAACGGCAACTTCAGTTTTGTATGCAACAAATTATGAATTTTTATTTGCTAATTCTACTTTGTCCTATAGTCAAAGCCGAGTTAAAGGAAATGGAATTCCGAGTATGCCATTAACCTGGATTATTGGATTACAATATGGACAAACATACAACGTACGAGTGAGGGCATACGTAGGTGGCGTTTGGCAAGCCTATGGGCCAATTTGCACAATAGCTATGGCAAGTACAATTCCTTCTACCCAGTTGGTAAATTGTTCGGCAACTAATCTCACGCTTTCTAGTTACTTAACTATTTTTGCTGTTCCGGGCGCCTCTGATTTTGAATATGAAGTTACAAATGCGAGCCAGCCCTATTCACTTTTAAGGTTAAGAGGAAGTCCTACCATGACGATTGCACTGAGTTGGTTTGCAAATCTTCAGTATGGAAGGACTTATAATTGCAGGGTGCGTTCCAAGGTGGGAGGAGTTTGGGGAAGTTTTGGCCCATCTTGTACTTTTGCAATGCAAGCTAGCAATCCTGCTACCCAGCTAACACCAGTTTCCTGTGGTGCAACAGGACTTTCTGGGTCATCAACTCTATATTATGCAGCTGTAGTTGGAGCTACTAATTATGAAATAAAAATTCAGAATACAGCCTTATCTTATAGTCAGACACGTTTAAGAGGGAATAGTGGAACCAATATTAATTTAACTAATTTCACAGGTCTCTTGCCGAATACGCAATATGATGTTCTTGTTCGGTCATATATTGGTGGCCAGTGGGGTGTTTTTGGTTCGGTTTGTTCTATTACTATGGGTAATACGCTTCGTTTGGCAAATTCAGAAGAAGTTGTTCTACATGTAGATTCTAATTGGACAGCCAATTTGTATCCTAATCCAGTTGGAAATGTTGACAATCCCTCCATTCTAATTACAGGCGCAAAAAATGAATTGGCTGTGCTTAGTATTTTAGATATTACAGGGCGTATTGTTCAGACTTTTGAATGTAAAATTTCTGAATCAAATTATTCACAACTGTTGGAGGATTTTCCTCATTTGGTATCCGGGGTTTATTTTCTTCAGGTTCAAATAGGAGATAGAAAACAAACAACCAAGTTTATTGCGAGTAATTAATTTGCATGAAATACTGAGTGGCTTGCAATTAAAAAAACTATCTTTGCAACGAATTTCTTGATTAGCAGATTAGAGCTGAAAGGGTAACACCTGAATTCTCTTAATTTTCTTAAGATTTTTAAAATGGAAATGTGTTTATGTTTTCCATTAAAATACGATGCGGGATGGAGCAGTGGTAGCTCGTCGGGCTCATAACCCGAAGGTCATAGGTTCGAGTCCTGTTCCCGCTACTTATTCAAAAGGTATTCTAGTTTTAGAATACCTTTTTTAAATTTAAGCATGTATTCACATTAAATTATCGGGCTCTTAACCGCCTCGGCTGACATAGGTTCTCCGCGGCGGCGGATGTTCCCGCTACTTATTCAAAAGGTATTCTAATTTTAGAATACCTTTTTTTGTATTGGAAATTTATGCATGTATTCATTCTATGTACTTTTTTCCGAGAAATTTGGGATGAATTATACTGGCTTCACAGGTAATTTAAGCGGGCGAATCTTATCGCACACTGTCCTTGGGAAAAAAGATTGGAGTACTCGTTATCGCCCCCACGGGCTTTGACTACCTTTGTCAAATGCACAAAGCAGGTTTTGTAAATATCATTGGAAATCCAAATGCAGGGAAGAGTACGCTCATGAACGCATTGGTTGGTGAACGGATATCAATCATTACATCTAAAGCACAAACGACTCGCCATCGAATAATGGGAATTGTGAACGGAGAAGATTTTCAAATTGTTTATTCTGATACGCCTGGAATTCTTAAACCGAATTATAAATTGCAAGAAGGAATGATGCAATTTGTAAGTTCTGCTTTAGCTGATGCCGATATTCTTTTATTGGTGGTAGATCTGACCGACGATAAATCAATAGAACCTGAAACCTTTGATCGAATTAAGAAAATTCAAGCTCCAATTATTTTATTGTTGAATAAAATAGATTTGGTTGTTACCATGAAAGCCGATGAGGAGGAAATCAGATGGAAGCGCCTTTTACCGAATGCAGAAATTATGAAAATTTCTGCATTGAACGAAAAGAACGCGGAGGCTGTTTTTAATAAAATTATTGCCATACTTCCCGAGCACCCTGCTTATTATCCAAAAGATGAATTAACAGATAAGCCGGAAAAATTCTTTGTCGCTGAAATTATTAGAGAAAAAATTCTACGAAATTTTCAAGAGGAGATTCCTTATTCAGTTGAAATTGTTGTGGAAGAATTTAAAGAAAATGATATCATTGTAAAAATCCGTGCCATTATTTTTGTTGTGCGTGAATCACAAAAAGGAATCATTTTGGGTAGTGGAGGCAGTGCTATTAAAAAACTAGGTACTGTTGCACGGTTGGATATTGAAAAATTTCTACAGAAGAAAGTTTATTTAGAATTATTCGTGAAAGTAGATAAAGACTGGCGCGATTCGGAACGACAATTGAAGCGCTACGGGTATTTATAGTAGGTTACCGTTTTCCTATTAGATATTTAGTACTTTAGTATTTCACAAATTGAACATTTATGAAATGTGTTTTTCTTGTTATTTCGGGTTCATTTTTTTTGTTTTCCTGCTCTCGTGATCCTTTTGTTTCATTAATTGACCAAGACGAGGCGCTACATCTTAATGAGCTACAAATAATAGCATCTCACAATAGCTATCGAATAAGAACTACTGATACCATATTTTCCTTTTTGCAGTCCATCGTGTCTTTTCTGCCCCCTAATTTAAATCCTGCTGAATTAGATTACACCCATTTACCATTGGCAGAGCAGTTAAACGATTATAAAGTTCGTGGTTTTGAGCTCGATATATATTATGATCCACAAGGCGGTGCTTTTAATACGCGACAAATTAATTCCTATGTAGGTCTTGATTCCACATCGGGAATTCCTGAGCTTGCATTGCCTGGTTTTAAGGTGCTTCACATTAAGGACATTGATTATAATACACATCATTATACATTTGTTTCGGCATTACAAGAAATAAAAACTTGGTCATCCTTACATCCTAATCATGTTCCATTATTTATAAATGTGGAAACAAAAAATGATTCGCCAGGAGACGATCCAACACTTGCTGCGCAAGGTTTTCAAACCGCACCTCAGTTTGATGTGACCGCAGCTGATGCTATTGACGACGAATTAAAATCTGTTTTTGGAAATGATCTTGAAGGAATACTTACGCCTGATGACCTACGAGGTTTTTGTTCCACTTTGGAGGAAGTGGCATTAGGAAAAAAATGGCCTTCGCTCAAAGAGAGTCGTGGTAAAATTATTTTTATTATGGAAGGCGCTTGTACAGCTTATTATATTCAAAATCATCCTTCCCTTTCTGGAAGAGCTATGTTTGTGTATGCGCAACCAGGAACACCTGAAGCAGCATTTGTGATTTTGAATGATGCCCTTGCTGATTTTCAGCAAATACATACTTATGTTGAGCAAGGCTATATAGTTCGTACACGTTGCGATGCCGGAACAACTCAAGCACGTTCGGGCGATTACTCTACAATGAATGCAGCATTTTCTTCTGGTGCGCAAATTTGTTCAACTGATTATTACAAAGCCGATGTTCGTGCAGGCCAATTAGGTTGGTCATCTTATGCCGTTTTTTTTCCTGATAATATGTTGGCTAGAAAAAATCCAGTAAGTGCTGCAGGAATCAATACTTATAATCGTATTGACGATTGATAAATAATTTTGCAAGCCATTGTAACAGTTTTGGCCCTTGTGAATTATGGTTTTTTTGAGCAATTTTTTTAGTAACAATTGTTTTGCAGGAGTTTTTACAGAACTCCTTAGTAAACCTTACCTTTGCGACCAATGTCAGATTTAATCGCAATAGTTGGTCGGCCCAATGTGGGCAAATCCACACTTTTTAATCGCTTAGTTGGTCACCGTCAGGCAATTGTAGATGCTATTTCGGGCGTAACACGCGATCGTCATTATGGTCATTCGGAATGGAATGGAAGAAAATTTTCTGTTGTGGATACTGGTGGGTATTCTGAGGGCTCAGCCGATGTTTTTGAAGCAGAAATTCGTCGCCAAGTTGAAATTGCGATGCAAGAGGCAAATATTATTTTATTTGTTGTCGATGCCATGGAAGGAATTACAGCCCTGGACGAAATTGTAGCAAACATAATTCGTAAGAGTAAAAAGAAACATTTTCTAATTGCTAATAAGGTTGACACAGGCGATAAAAATTTTGCTGCGGCTGAATTTTATAAATTAGGATTGGGCGATCCCTATCCTGTGTCAGCAGTGAATGGAGCAGGTTCTGGAGAGTTATTGGATGAATTGGTATTGCACCTTAATCCTGAAGAACCAGCGATAGAAATTAAAATTCCAAAGATTGCTATTGTAGGAAGACCTAACGCTGGTAAATCTTCTATTCTTAATGCCTTGATAGGTGAAGAGAAACATATTGTAACCGACATAGCAGGAACTACAAGAGATACCATTGATACTCATTTTAATGGTTTTGGTTTTGATGTAATGTTGATGGATACGGCAGGCCTTCGAAAGAAAACTAAAGTTCATGAAGATTTGGAATTTTATTCGGTCATGCGCACCATCAAAGCTATTGAGGAATGTGATATATGTTTATTGGTAGTTGATGCGTTAGAAGGATTCGAAGGCCAGGATATGAATATTTTTCACCTCGCAATTAATAATAAAAAGGGAATTGTAATTCTTGTAAACAAGTGGGATTTGGTTGAGAAAACACATAAGACTACCAAAGAGTTTGAGGAACGCATTTTAGAAAAAATAAGGCCATTTAAAGATGTTCCAGTTCTTTTTACAAGTGCAACAACTAAGCAGCGCGTTTTGAAATCGATTGAATTAGCAATGATGGTTTTTGAAAATCGTGCTCGTCGCATTCCAACGTCTAAGTTGAATGATGTAATGCTTCCAATAGTTGAACATACACCACCCCCAAGTTTTAAGGCCAGCTATGTGAAAATTAAATATGTTTCACAGTTGCCAACTAAAACGCCAGTGTTTGCATTTTTTTGTAATCACCCACAGTATGTGCAGGAATCGTATAAACGTTTTTTAGAAAATAAAATAAGAGATAATTTCGAATTCACCGGTGCACCAATTGCAATAGTTTTTAGAAAAAAATAATTGACGATTCTCATTCCTGTAAAATATTATTTATTTAACAATTTTTAAGGTCTTAATTATCCCTCTTCTAGTAGTATATTCGTTCTGTATTTTTTTAGATTATTCAAACTGATTTCGCAACTAAAGAATGAAGCTCAATTTTTTATTTTCTCTTTTTTTATGTTTACTTACGCTCGGTAGTGCTGCACAAATTACACGAGTTTCAGGCAAGGTTTATAATTCCATAGAAAATGAAGTCATGCCCTTTGTCACTGTGGTAGGTGTGGGTACTAACGAAGGTTGTGTTTCTGATATTGATGGTAAATTTTCATTTCAAATTACAGGCCCTGTAGATTCCATTCGTTCCATTTATGTTGGGTACAAAGCAAAAACCATAAAGGTCAAGTCCGGGATAACTCAAATTATTAATATTCCAATGGAGCCAAGGTCCATTGACTTTGCTGTTGTCGATATACTTCCTGGTGAAAATCCTGCTGTAACAATTCTTAAAAAAGTTTATAAAAATAAAATTAATAACGATAAAGAAAAATTGGATGCTTATCAATACGAAGCTTATAATAAACTTGAATTTGATTTGAATAATATTGATGATAAGTTTCAAAGTAGGAAAGTTTTAAAGCCGGTTAAATTTATTTTTGATGGCATTGATTCAACTAATCCAAGCGAAAAACCACATTTGCCACTTTTCTTCAGTGAAACGGTTTCTGATTATTTTTATTTAAAAAATCCGAAATTTAAAAGAGAAATTATAAAGGGCTCTAAAGTTTCGGGCTTGGAGGATGCAAGCGTTGCTCAATTTACTGGCGATATGTATCAGAATGTAAATATTTATGATAACAACATTCTTGTTTTTGGGAAGACATTTGTAAGTCCAATTTCAACTAATGGCGTTTCATTTTATAAATTTTATTTAGTGGATAGCACCACCATCAACGGGCATTGGTGTTATCAAATTCAGTTTAAGCCCCGACGTAAACAAGAACTTTTATTTTATGGTAATGTTTGGATTGCTGATACAGCATGGGCTGTAGCTCGTTTAGAAATGAATATTGTGGATGACGCCAATATTAATTATGTGAATGCTTTTTATGTGGTTCAGGAATATGACAATAATGTTGGTGCTTGGTTGATGATTCGGGAGCGTATAATTGCAGATTTTAACATTGCAAAAAAGCCGGTTGGCTTTTACGGAAGGAAAAGCACTTCTTATAAAAATATTGTAATAAATAAACCGCAGGATCTGGATTTTTATAAAAAAAGCGAGGCGATATTTGTTGAGGAGGGAGCAGAAAGCAGAAACGATACTTTTTGGGTAAACAATCGGCACGATTCACTCAATAAAACCGAAAAGGGTATTTATCAAATGGTTGATTCTGTGCAGTCACTCAAAATTTATAAATCGTGGGAAACTATTTTGATTGCTTTAACTACTGGTTATAGGGTTGTAGGTTTGTTTGAGTTTGGTCCAATGTTTAAAGTAATTAGTGGAAATCCAATCGAAGGAACACGCTTAAGGTTGGGTGGAAGAACAAGTGATAAACTTAGTACTTGGTTTGAAGCTAGTGGTTACATTGCTTATGGTTTACGCGATGAGATGTTTAAATATAATATAGCTTACAAAACATTTATCACAAAATCACCACGTCGACTTACAGGTATTAATTATAAAAACGACAATGAGATTCTTGGATTGAGCAATAACGCATTTACATCTGACAATGTGTTGGCCACAATTTTCCGTAGGTCGCCGTTTAATAATTTCACGAAAGTAGAGCAGTATGATTATTATTATGAGCGCGAATGGGTTAAAGGATTTGATACCAAATTAACTTTTACTACAAGAAATATTTATCCAATTGCACCTTCCATTTATACACAAAATTTGGCAGATGGAACGCAGCAAAAAATGTTACGAATTACTACCAGTGAGGTAAAATTAGGAGTTCGCTTTGCCTATCATGATAATTATATTGATGGATCATTTACCAGGGTTAGCGTTGGAACAAAGGCGCCAGTTATTCAATTTTTATATGTGGAGGGCTTAAAGGGTGTTTTTGGAAGTCAGTACCAGTACAGAAAATTTAGTTTAAATATAGATGATCGTGTACGTTTTGGGGCATTTGGCTATACTAATTACATCTGCGAAGTTGGAAAAACATGGGGTAAAGTACCTTATACATTAATGACGATTCACGCTGGAAATGAAACTTATGTTTATGATTGGTCGGCTTTCAACATGATGAATTATTTTGAATTTGTCAGCGATCAATACGCTACAGCAACATTGATTCATCATTTCGAAGGATTTTTTCTAAACCATATCCCATTGATGAGAAAATTAAAATGGAGGGAAGTCGGAACTTTTAAATTTCTGGTGGGAAATGTGCGTGATGAAAATAGAAATGAGTTAGTATTTCCATCCGATCTTTATACACTCAATCGAGGGCCGTATATGGAAGCAGGTGCTGGGATAGAAAATATTTTTAAATTTTTTCGAGTCGATTGTTTTTGGCGTTTGAATTATTTGGACCACCCGGATGTTTCTCCTGTTGGATTGAGGATTTCTTTACAAGTACTTTTCTAATGGTGCTACTCCTTCGCAATTCGTATCTTCGTTAAAATAAACAGGGTTAATTTTATGATTCTTGGTGCAGAAAATATTTTAAAAAAATACAAAAATCGTGTTGTTGTACAGGATGTTTCAATTCATGTGAAGCAAGGAGAGATTGTGGGTTTGCTAGGACCTAATGGAGCAGGGAAAACAACCTCATTTTATATGATCGTGGGCATGATAAAGCCCAATGGAGGCAGAATTTATTTAGATGATTTAGATATCACCACTGAACCAATGTATCGCAGAGCTCAATTGGGAATTGGTTACCTTGCTCAAGAAGCTTCAATTTTTAGAAAACTTAGTGTTGAAAAAAATATAAAAGCTGTTTTGGAATTGACCAAGCTTACACGAGGGGAACAAAATTCAAAGCTGGAAAGTTTACTCGACGAATTTGGTTTGCAGCGCATTCGTTACAATATTGGCGATTCGCTTTCAGGTGGTGAGCGGCGTAGAACAGAAATAGCAAGGGCGCTTGCAACTGACCCTAAATTTATTTTACTCGACGAGCCTTTTGCCGGTGTTGATCCAATTGCAGTGGAAGATATTCAGAATGTTGTATCAAGTTTAAAGAAAAAAAATATTGGTATTCTAATTACCGATCATAATGTTCACGAAACATTGTCTATTACCGATCGTGCCTATTTATTATTTGAAGGTAAAATTCTTAAAGCAGGTACTGCAGAAGAGTTGGCCAATGACGAACAAGTAAGACGAGTTTATCTTGGAAAAAATTTCGAATTAAGAAAATATTAGCTTGCTTACTTTGTCGAATCTTTACTCAACCTTTTCTTAAACTCAGTACTTCCTGCTCTTAGGTATGAGGCATATTTGTCTATTGGTGTATAGCCATAAGCTGAATCAGTAAGCATTTTTTCATTTGTATCTAAAAGTATGTATAGCGGTTGTGCATTCGATCCATATTTGTCAATTTGCAATTGACTCCACTTGTGGCCCCAGGTTTCAATGCTAATGCCATCTTTTGTTTTGTATTTAAGGTTTTCAGGAAGCTCTTTTTTATCATCGCAATACAGTGATACGATAACATAATCGTTTCTCAATTGATTGATCACAGATGGGTCAGGCCATACATTGTCTTCCATTCTTCGGCAGTTTGCACAATTGTAACCAGTAAAATCTACGATTAATGGTTTGCCTTGTTTTTTAGCATAGTCCAGTGCTAGTTTATAATCTTTGAAACAATTCAGTTGCAAAGGACATTCTTCTTGATTAACACCTTCAATTGCAACACTCTTTTCATGTTTCGAAAAATAACTTGCATTTTCACTGTAATAAGCTGGAGGAAGTATTCCGCTTAATACACGCACTGGAGCACCCCAGATTCCAGGAAGCATATAAATTACAAATGAAAATGTTAAGATTGCAATAATGATTCTTGGAACAGAGATATAGTTGAGTTCGCCGCTATCATGCGCAAATTTAAGTTTACCCAATAAGTAAAACCCAATGATTGAAAAACAAATAATCCATACTGCTAAGAATACTTCTCTGGTAATAATTCCCCAGTGGTAGGCAAGGTCAACGTTTGATAGAAATTTTAATGCTAAAGCAAATTCCAGTAAACCCAAAACTACTTTTATGGAATTCAACCATCCGCCTGATTTTGGAAGTGAGTTTAACCAACCAGGGAACATTGCGAATAGCGCAAAAGGTAAGGCAAGTGCTAACGAAAATCCAAACATTACAAATAGCGGTCCTGTAATACCTATACTTAATGCCTGCACAAGTGCAGTGCCCACAATTGGACCCGTGCACGAAAAGGAAACCAATGAAAGCGTAAAGGCCATGAAAAATATTCCCATTAAGCCACCTTTGTCAGAAGCTTTATCAATTTTATTTACGAATGCAGATGGGAGAGTTATTTCGAAAGCGCCTAAAAAAGAAATTCCGAAAATGAGGAAAATTAAAAAGAATGCCAAATTAAACCAGATGTTAGCAGATAGTTGATTTAATGCCATCGCATTTCCTGAAACTAATGTTACTAATAAGCCTAACGAAACATAAATTACAATTATTGATAAAGCATAAATCAATGCATCACGAATACCTTGTTTTCTAGTTCGTGCTCGTTTTGTAAAAAAACTAACGGTCATCGGAATCATAGGAAATACACAGGGTGTAAGCAGTGCAATTAATCCTCCTGCTAAGCCACCAAGAAAAGCCGCCCATAGAGAAGTTCCGTTGCTATTATCTTTTTCTTCCCCATCTTCATTACTGTTATTGGCTGTAACTGGTGTAGGAGTCTGCTCAACTACCTTTGTAGTAGTATCTTTTGCAGTAATTGTTGGTGTTTCAGGAATCACTGTCTCAACAGGAGTGGTTACCGTTCCTGTACAATTTGCTCCGCTAATTTGAATCGAAAAAGTTGGTGATGGAAAAAAGTTAACGCAACTGCCTTCGTTGCATACCATACCATCAATTGCTCCTGTAATACTAAAATTTGAACTTGATTTTACTTTTATCCTTTGTTTAAAAGTTACAGTAGTTTCAAAGTACCGCAATACTTGGTTATCAAAAACAGGTTCTGCTTTTTCAATTGGTTTGGGCTCTATTGTTGTTCCAATTAGTTCATATTTATCCGATTTGTCGAATTTAAAAAGTGTAGGAAGCGGTCCGTCTGGGGTTTCGATTTGTGAATAGAGATGATACCCTTTATCAATTTGCGCTTTTAATAGTAAATCATATTCACAATCATTAATCTTGTTGGCTGAAAACGACCATTTCACATGCAAATCTGGAGATATTGCAAAAAGCGAGGTTGCCATCAACATAATGCTAATAAGCAATGTTGATTTTAGTACAAAACGATTTTTAATTATCATAAATAGGTCATCAATTATATCCAAAAATAAGGTTATTATATTAAAATGTGGGCTTGTAGAATCAAATTCTTAACAATAATTGTAATGTTACGTATTTTTATACATATGTTCTACTAAAGGATTGCTATCATTGACCTAAATATTAAATCCAGCTGTATTGACTATCAAATATATAAAAAATAGTATCTTTTAATTTTACTAAATTTAAGCAAAATAACTACTCAAAAGTTTGAATTACTTTAAATGGACTTTTCAATAGCTAATTTGTCCTTGATTTTTATTTTAAGTTGTTTGTTTTCTATCCTTTTTGCCATTCAATTAATGCTAAATTTGTTACCTAATTAAATAAAAATCATGAGCAACACAATTACACTTCAAAATACGGCGCTTAGTGCTAAACACATTTCCCTTGGCGCAAAAATGGTTCCATTTGCAGGATACAACATGCCTGTTTCTTATACTGGTTTAAACGAGGAACATGCAATCGTTAGAACTGGAGTTGGTGTTTTTGATGTTTCTCACATGGGTGAGTTTATTCTCAAAGGTGATAGAGCGCTTGATCTCATTCAATATGTAACTTCAAATGATGCTGCTCAATTGTATGATGGTCGTGTGCAGTATTCTTGTTTGCCAAATGGAGCAGGAGGAATTGTAGATGATCTTTTGGTTTATAGGATTGATGAAAAAACATACATGCTTGTTGTCAATGCTTCCAATATAGAAAAAGATTGGAATTGGATTTCAAAACACAACACATTTGGTGTTGAGATGAAGAATATTTCTGATCGCACTTCTCTTCTTGCAGTACAAGGTCCCAAAGCAATGGAAGTGCTGCAACGCTTGACGGATGTTAAATTAGATACTGTACCCTATTATCATTTCGTGAAGGGAAAATTTGCAGGAGAAGAAAATATTGTCATTTCAAATACGGGCTATACAGGATCTGGTGGATTTGAAATTTATTTTGACAACGAAGTGGCGAATAAAATTTGGGATTCAATTTTTACTGAGGGAGAAGCGTTCGGGATTAAACCAATTGGTCTTGGTGCCAGAGATACACTACGCTTGGAAATGGGATTTTGTTTGTACGGAAATGACATTGATGACACAACTTCTCCAATAGAAGCAGGTTTAGGTTGGGTCACAAAATTCAATAAGGAGTTTATTGATAAAAAGTTTTTGCAAGACCAAAAAGAAAAGGGTGTTGCTCGTAAACTTATTGCATTTGAAATGATTGATCGAGGCATTCCTCGCCACGATTATGAAATTACGGATGCAACTGGAGCAACTATTGGAAAAGTTACTTCTGGAACACAAGCGCCTACTTTACAAAAAGGTATAGGAATGGGCTATGTGAAAACAGAAATTGCAAAACTTGATTGTGAAATTTTTATAAAAGTCCGTGATAAATTATTGAAAGCAAAAATAGTGAAGCTTCCATTTTACAAGAAATAAAAATTTATTTTCAGGTCTCTATTTCGATTTGAAATACATTTGATTAATTATGTCTGAAAAATCAGTGGTTAAGGTTGACGCTTGCTTTTCTCCCCATTTGTATTCTTTATACAAAGAGGAAGAAAACATAGTGGTAATTATAGATATTTTCAGGGCAACCACTGCCATCTGTACTGCTTTTCAGCATGGAGCAAAAGAAATAATTCCTGTTGCTACCATAGAAGAGGCGAGGAGCTATTTGCAAAAAGGAATTCTTGTTGGCGCCGAACGGGATGCAATTAAAGTAGATGGTTTTGATTTTGGTAATTCACCTTACGATTATATGGGCGATCATGTTTTTGGAAAAACCATCGCGTTAACCACTACAAATGGGACACAGGCAATTGAGGTTTCAAAAAACGCATATAAGGTTGTCATTGGAGCATTCACAAATATTAGCGCACTTTGTGATTGGTTAGTTACTCAAAATAAAAATATTTTATTGCTTTGCTCTGGTTGGAAAAATCGGTTTAATTTAGAAGATTCACTTTTTGCTGGTGCAATGACTTTTGAATTACTCAAAAGAAATCCCGACCTAAAACTCGGTGATGCTGCTCTTGCTTTAGATTATCTGTACCAACTAGCAAGTAAAAATCCAATAAAATTTCTTAGCCGCGCTTCCCATAAAGAACGGCTTCATAAATTGAATTTAAAAGATGATATTCGCTATTGTTTACAAAAGGATTTAACAAACTGCATTCCTGTTCTTGAAAAAGGTATTCTTGTTAATATGAATTATTAAATGAACATTTATTAAATTGTTGAAATGAAAACACTAATACGGATTACTTTATTTTTTTCACTTGCTTTTGTTATTTTCTTGTTTTTACTACCAAAACATGAAGCGAAGTCTTGGGGTTTTTATGGTCATAAGAAAATAAATAGGATGGCGGTTTTTACTTTGCCTCCCGAAATGTTGGGTTTTTATAAAAAACACATTGAATACATTACAAGCCATGCGGTTGATCCTGATATGCGCAGGTATGCTTATAAAGAAGAGGCGCCACGTCATTATATCGACATTGACCATTATGGTCCAAATTGTTTTGACAGCGTTCCTCGATTATGGAAAAAAGCGGTTGCTAAATATTCAGAAGACACTTTGAATGCTTATGGAATTGTACCGTGGTGGATAGATGTTATGACTTTCCGTCTAAAGCAAGCATTTAAAGATGGCGATGTGGATAAAATACTTCAGGTTTCTGCGGAGATTGGTCATTATGTTGGTGATGCACATGTTCCATTACATACCACAGAAAATTACAATGGTCAGTTTTCAAATCAAGTTGGTATTCATGGATTTTGGGAGTCAAGCGTTCCAGAACTTTTAGCTGAGAAGTATGATTATTTTGTGGGAAGGGCTGCCTATGTGGAATCACCAATAAATGCAGCTTGGGAAATTGTGCATCAAAGTCATTTTGCATTGGACTCTGTTTTTAATTTTGAGTCGAAGCTTAATGCAACTACTCCACCTGATCGGAAATATGCATTTGTAAATCGTGGAAATACTACAGTTAAAACCTATAGTGAAGAATATACTTTGGCTTATAGTCAGATGTTGAATGGAATGGTGGAGCGCAGGATGCGAGCTTCTATAATTATGGTTGGTAGTTTATGGTACACAGCTTGGGTTAATGCCGGTCAACCAGATCTTACTAAACTAGAAAATGTAGAAGTGAGTGACTCAGCAAAAAAGGCACAAGAGCAGGAAGAGTTTCTTTGGAAAAATGGTAAATTTAAGGTGAAGGGTCACGAAGATTAGTTAGAAAAATAGCAGCAGGAAACGTCCTGCAACTGCTTTTAATACGGCTCGAAATCCGACCCATAAAATATATATAGTGTAAGTCCAATTTCTTTCCTGTGGAAGGAAAAGTTCTGCATAAGCAGGTTGTGTTTCAAGAATGGCGGACATAAAAAGAATTTTTCTTCGCACAGCACTTTTCTTTTTTGAGAACGCAAATGCGCTATCAACCATTCCAATTGTTTTCGGATTTTTTAAAATAAAGCGAAGTATTTTTTCTTCACTCTCGATTGTAATTGGACGAATTTGCATTGCAGTTTCATACAATGAAATTGATTTTTCATTTGGAGTTTGTCCATCTAAAAGGTAGCGACCAAAAACTTCAGCTTCTTTTGTGAATTGATTCATGGTCCAATTAGAGTATTCCGCTTTTAGTTGTTAGGCTCTCTTAATTTTTCATTCATTAAAGCAATTTCTTGAGCCAATTTTTTATTTTGTTCTTGTAATTTGGAAACTACTACCGACAAATGGAGTAGGTAAACGAGTACTGCAAAAATAGCACCAGTAAAAACTAAATTTGGAGGTGCTTTAATTCCAATGAAGTTGGAAACCACATCAAGCCCACTTCTCCAAAATGAAAAGACAATTAAAAGAATGGAGCATACAATCCAAATAATTGCATATTCTTCACGCAGTTTCCCTCTTAATATTAATCGCGCAATGAATAGTATGAATAAAATGCTTGCAATGATTGCGATGATTTGAACTCTTTCCACTGAAATTTATTTATGCTTAAAATAAAATTACTTTTTTTCGTTCCATGTTTTGTAAATCGCTTGTTGCCCCTGTTGGAATGGTTGCGCAAATCGACTTGGCTCACATTCTTTCAATGTAGCTTGACATTCTTTGGGTAATTGTTGGTATAATTCTGTCCCCTTTGTTTTCCATTCTATCATTTTATCGCTCACATCTTTTATTACAGCACCCGGGTTGCCCACTACTACTTTTCTTTTTGGGATAATTGTATCTGCGGTAATGAGTGTTAATGCTCCAACTATTGAGTCTTCACCAATCACAGCATTATCCATAATCACAGCATTCATTCCGACTAAACAATTTTTTCCAATTGTTGCACCATGAATAATTGCGCCGTGACCAATGTGTGCGCCTGCTTGCAGGTGAACTTTAGTGCCTGGAAACATGTGAATGGTGCAATTTTCCTGCACGTTGCATCCGTCGTCAATTATAATTTCTCCCCAGTCGCCACGAATAGCGGCACCAGGACCAACGTAAACATTTTTCCCAATTGTAACATTTCCTGTTACTGAAGCTTGTGGGTGAACAAAACTGGATTTGTGTATGACAGGGCGATAGCCATTGAATTCATAAATCATAGAGCGAAATTACGAATTATCTTCATTCTCGGTGTATTTGTGATAATGGCCGATAATCTACAATTAACTTTTTCTAAAAGTTTGAGAATCTTCTACAATTCTCACCCAATCTGAAGGCCTGTTTTTTTCAATAAAAATTTTCTCATACATAAATAATACAGCTGCCATGTGCCTGCAAACGGTGTTGGTTTTGTCTTCACAAGTGCAAAATATATTGGAAAAAGTTCCAAGCTCGTTTAATGAAAATGTTACTGCATGTGGATTTACCTCTTCCACAACAGATTCAAAATAACCTGGCATTACTGCTCGAGGTGTTTTTACCCAGAAATTTAAAAAATAAATCCAACCCCGCTCAAGAACTTTTTCATTGAGTTCGTTTCTGAAATTAAAAAGGGTTAAAGGTTCCGAGTACAAAATTTTAGAAATTTAGCATCTTTCAATCACCACTGCATAACCTTGGCCCACACCGACACACATTGTAACCAAAGCATATTTTTTATTTTGATCAGTCAATTCCAACGCAGCGGAATGTAAAATTCTTGCGCCACTCATTCCAAGTGGGTGTCCTAATGCAATTGCACCACCATTTGGATTAACACGTGAATCATTAGCTGCAATTCCCCATGAGCGCAAACATGCTAGTGCTTGTGCTGCAAATGCTTCATTCAATTCAATTAGATCAATGTCTTTGAAAGTAAGCCCAGCTTTTTTTAATGCGATGTTGCTTGCTTCTACTGGACCAATTCCCATAGTTCGTGGTTCCGTTCCAATTACACCCATTGAAATAATTCGTGCTAATGGTGTTAAATTATTTTTTTTAATTCCTTCTTCAGAAGCAAATAATAAGGCGGCTGCTCCATCATTTAATCCAGATGCGTTGCCAGCCGTTACTGTTCCGTCTTTTCTGAATGAAGGTTTTAGTTTTTGCAATCCTTCTAATGTAGTCGATGCTTTTATGAACTCATCGTTTTCAAACATCAGGTCATCGCCTTTTTTTTGAGGAATAGGTACTGCAATAATTTCTTTTTTAAATCTACCACGCGCTTGTGCTTGCGCTGCTTTTTGCTGGGAATGAAATGAAAATTGATCCTGGTCTTCACGGGAAATTTTATCTCTGTCAGAAAGATTTTCCGCTGTTTCTCCCATAGCGTCTACTCCAAATAATTCTTTCATTTTCGGATTTACAAAACGCCATCCGAAACTTGAATCAAACATTTGTGCATCTCTTCCAAATGGAGTAGAAGTTTTTGATAT